>ERZ1106969.117-NODE-117-length-93201-cov-22.409594_pt1 | contig 93201 bp, 84 predicted proteins | sample MGYA00403685_ERZ1106969 | MGnify/ENA primary metagenome ERZ1106969 (study PRJEB35170, sample SAMEA104062416) | human gut metagenome | biome: human gut; feature: human-associated habitat; material: faeces | place: Denmark | collected 2012-05-18 ...
GTTCACATGTAGTTGCTCCAGCTACAAAGAATCGTGAAAAAGTTCTGGCATTTTTGTTTGTAAGTGGTAATGCTCTGAGTTTCATTTCAAAGGCTTCCCATTCATCCATTGGATAGATAGAAAGACAACCATCAAGTCCTTTCGTCAAAACAAACTCATCTCCTAAGAGATCTCTGAATTTAGACGGAATGATCAGACGCCCCTTCGCGTCAATCGTATGATTGTACTCTCCCATGAACATGTAACTCACCTACTCTCATGAAATCTGAATCTCCCCTTCAGACTTCCAGGCGGTAATGGTCTGGTCTGCCATTGTTCCCCCACTCACTACCACTATTCACCACTTTCTACCACTTATGTGCTTATTCTAAACTATTTAGGGTGAAAAAACAAGGGTCTGAAAAATTTTTTTTAAATTTAGAACTCTGTTAACATTTATGAAACATACTTATTTTACAGCAAAAATGGGACAATTATACAAAAAAGTGGGTTGAAATCCCACTTTCAACCCACTTCGCTTTTATATATACTGTTTTGTTACTGGTCTTCCTCTGAATTTGTGGGAGATTTTCCCACATGATGTCTCCACTGCTCCGAAATGTGTGCATATTCAGAATCTTCCCAATTTAACATTTCGTCCGGTTCTTCCTTTGCTTTCTGTCCGGATTTCTTCGACTTAACTGTCTCTTCGAAATCTCCAGGCATCTGATTGTGTTCGGATTCTACACCCACAGTGTTTTCTGTCTGAACATTTTCTTCATACTGAAGTTCTGTATCTGACTCTCCATTCACTTCTGTCTTCACTGCATTCTGTGCGTCTTTTCCTTTTTCATAGATGTCACTATGTGCAGTCTCCTGCCGGGCATCTATAAGTGCTCTTCTTCGCCTGCGTATAGCCGCTCTCTTCTGTGCCATTACCCCACGCACAACTACCATCGGTGCACAGATTACAAACAACACTGCAGAAATCACCAATGAAATTCCAATCTTTGTTCCCGGAATATAAAGTTTATCTGTCCTGCACCATTCAAAGAAAAACCTTCCAAGCCCATAACCTGCCAGATAAATCATGAACAGCTCGCCTTCATATCTCTTCTTCCTGCGAAGTGCAAGAAGCAAAAGGAACAGGAACAGACACCACAGACTCTCATAAAGAAAGACCGGTTGAACCTGAATATAAGAAACCCCATCGATTGTCATCAGATTATCTCTCATGGTTCCCGAAACTTCTCCGGAGCGAACCGCTGAAATCGGAAGCTGCATTGCCCATGGCAGATTTGTGTATTCGCCAAAAGATTCTCTGTTAAAAAAATTCCCCCAGCGCCCTATCATCTGCCCAAGAAGTATTCCAAGACTTGCAGTATCTGCTATTTTCCAGAAATTCAGCTTTGCGATCCGACAGAATATCGCAGCAGCAAGAAATCCAGCCAGCAGCCCGCCATAAAATCCATAACCGCCATTTCTAAGATCCAGAACCGCTCTCAGATTTTCTCTGTAAAGCTCCCAGGAAAAGATAACATAAAACAATCTGGATCCTACAACAGAAACCAGCAGAGAAACAATCATCATATCAAGATATTTATTCTGATCTTCGTTGTTTCGTTTTGCTTCCAGTGTCACTATTCCCATTCCCAGAAGCGCACCAACTGCAATCAATATCCCATATATGGTAAATTCCATCCCAAATATCTGAAATGACCGGGGCACATAAGATAAAATCAGATTAAGACCCGGAAAACGTATCGACATTTCCATATATCACCTGTTTATCATACATTGAATCGGAATAAAATTACGTCTCCATCCTGTACAATGTATTCTTTACCTTCCATTCTTACAAGACCTTTCTCTCTGGCACCTGCATAAGAACCGCAATCCAGAAGATCCTGATAATTAACAACTTCAGCTTTGATAAATCCTCTTTCAAAATCTGTGTGGATCTTGCCAGCTGCCTGTGGAGCTTTTGTTCCAATCTTAATAGTCCATGCTCTTGTCTCATCCTCACCGGAAGTAAGAAAGCTCATAAGACCAAGGAGATGATAGCTTGCCTTTACCAGTTTCTCAAGTCCGGATTCTGTAAGTCCCAGATCCTCAAGGAACATCTTCTTTTCATCATCATCCAGTTCTGAGATTTCTTCTTCGATTTCTGCACAGATTACAAAAATTTCACTGTTCTGCTCTGCTGCATATTTGCGAACTGCCTGTACATGTTCATTACTTGCACCATCGTCTGCCAGATCATCTTCTGCAACGTTTGCTGCATAGATCACCGGTTTCCATGTGAGCAGATTGTAAGTAGCCATCCACGCTTCTTCGTCTTCATTTTCCAGTTCCATTGTGATAGCCATTTTGCCATCTTCCAGATGAGCTTTTACTTTCTGAAGGAAATCAAGTTCCTTGGCAGCTTCTTTGTCCATACGGGCAGTCTTGGTTACTTTTGCAATTCTTCTCTCAAGAATCTCAAGGTCAGAGAATACCAGTTCAAGGTTAATAGTTTCAATATCACGAAGAGGATCGATGCTTCCATCTACATGAATAACATTGGAATCCTCAAAGCAGCGTACAACATGAACGATAGCATCTACCTCACGGATATTTGCAAGGAACTGATTTCCAAGCCCTTCACCTTTAGATGCCCCCTTTACAAGTCCTGCAATATCTACAAACTCGATCACAGCAGGTGTCACTTTCTTAGAATGATAGAAATCTCCCAGAAGTTTCAGTCTTTCATCCGGCACAGTAACAACACCCACATTCGGATCAATGGTACAGAACGGATAGTTTGCTGATTCTGCTCCTGCCTTCGTTAATGAGTTAAATAATGTACTTTTTCCAACGTTTGGTAATCCAACTATTCCAAGTTTCATCTTTCTCTATATCTCCTTTAAATGTATTGATTTTACGGTGTTTTTCAGATACTCCTTAAGCTCGGGTGTACCACTTAGCAAGCCATTCCCGCAGCAGCCCAAGCAATGTTCCTCTTTCAAAATACTTTCATCATTTTATCATAACCATTTGTGATGTGCAAGGTCACTGTTTCTCCTGTACACAGGTTACTATTTACTGATTACTGTTCACTCCGTGCCCAGTAACTTGTTTCGCGATGCAGAAATTCTATCGTCTCAGGCAATCTGAAATGAATTTTGACATCGTTACCGAAAACAGAGTTAACAATAACAAGTATATTGTCAGTCTCGGGACATAATCATCAACAAGGTTCCTGATTCATACGTTACCTTTGCAATTTCACTACTGATCTCATTGCTTACAGTAAGTCCGCTGTCTGCAGCTGTCAGATGGTATTCATTTAACGAATATTTAAATCCTTCCAGCGTCAGACCCGTTACCTCTCCGCCCAGTGAAAAAAATGATACATATTTCCCAAACTGTTCAGATTTCTTAAGAACTGTCCCACTTGGAATCAGTTTCATATAATTATAGCGATCAAGAAGTGTTACTGATGCCCTCTGTTTTTGTGCCAGAACAAGAAGTCCAAAATTGGCCATCAGGTGATCCACTCTTTTTCCGGTCACCCCAAGAATAACTATCTCTTTTGCCCCGGTACGAATCGCATAGTTCATTGCAGACTGCGTATCTGAATCATCTTTCTCTGGTCTCAGACGAATAACATCTATGTCTTTTGACTTTGTTTCAAATTCTTTCTGAATTTTCCAGTTTGTCATCCCACCATAAGGAATTTCACTGTCTGCTTTGTTTCTATCCAAAATTTCCAGAAATTCTTTTCCGTCTTCTGACAGACTGTCAAAATCTCCGATCACTACATCCGGCATAATCCGACAAGCCAGAAAGAATTCCAGGCCTTTGTCTGCTGCAATAAGACGTATATTTTCTTTCCTACATTTTTCTGTATACTTTTTCAAAAAATCGAGGGCAAAATCACACTGGATATCGCCCCCGCTTACAATTATTGTATCTATCATGCTATTCCTCAGTCAAGTGTTCTTATAATTTCATCCATCTTCTCTCTGGCATGCTTTACATTTGCTTCCAGATCACCGTTGAATACATAAGAACCAGCCACCAACAGATTCGCTCCTGCTGTCAGTACTGTCTCCATTGTTTCATCATTGATACCTCCGTCTACCTGAACATCTACATTCAGGTTCTCAGCATCAATCAATTCTCTTACTTCTCTAATCTTTTCTGTACATTCATCCATATATTTCTGTCCGCCAAATCCCGGCTGTACAGTCATGAGCAGAACCATATCCACATCCTCAAGCATATGACTGATGTCATTTACCGGTGTAGCAGGTTTGATGGAAATGCCTACTTTTACCCCTGCTTCACGAATCTGCTCAATAGTTCTCTCAATATCCTCACATGCCTCCGCATGAACAGTAATGGAATCTGCACCACATGCAACAAAATCCCTGATATATCTTTCAGGTTCTGTAACCATAAGATGTACATCAAAGAACATCTTAGATTCCTTCCTGATAGATTTAATCACCGGCATACCAAAAGAAATACTTGGCACAAAATCACCGTCCATAACGTCAATATGGAGCCACTCGACCCCCTCTTTTTCCAAAGTCTTGATCTGTTCGCCCAAACGGTTAAAATCTGCCGACAAAATAGAAGGGCACAACTGATACATAATTAGAATCTCCTTTTCTCTTTTAATTCATTATAAAGTCCTAAATAATCTTCATACCTGAGCTGGCTGATCTTATGCTCTGCCAACGCTTCCTTTACACCACAGTCCGGCTCATGGATATGTCTGCATCCCTGAAACCTGCACTGATCTTCATACTTACGAAACTCCGGAAAATAATCTTTAAGTTCCTGTTCTTCAATATCTGTCAGATACAGGGAAGAAAATCCTGGTGTATCCATCAGATAGGTATCATGTCCTACCGGAATCACCTGCGAATGACGTGTAGTATGTTTTCCACGTTTCAGTTTCTTACTGATTTCCCCTGTCTCCATCTGTACGTTTTCCTGCAATGCATTGGTAATTGAAGACTTTCCCACACCCGAGGGACCGGCAACTACTGTTGTCTTTCCATTAAGGATTTCACGAATCTCATCTAATCCCTCATTATTAAATGTACTGGAAAAGATTACGTGATATCCGCAACTCTCATAAGTTTCGGATAAAAGCTCCAGATCTTTCTGTGTTGCCAGATCCTTTTTGTTAAAACATATAACTGCCGGAACATTCTCCTTTTCCATCATAATCAAAAAGCGATCCAGCAGCATGAAATTCGGTTTTGGATTCTCCATCGCAAAGATTACAAAAGCCTGATCCACATTGGCAACCGCCGGGCGAATCAGCGAATTTTTTCTCGGAAGGATGGCAGTCACACTGCCCTCCTTCTCATTTTCATCCAAAATTTCAATTTCTACATTATCCCCCACAAGAGGTTTCTGTTTATCTTTTCTGAATATTCCCTTAGCTTTGCATTCATAAATCTCATCATTCTCTGCATAAATGTAATAAAATCCTGCAATGCCTTTAATTATCTTTCCCTGCATGAACTACTCTGCCTTAGCAAATGTAATAGAGTAATTTCCAAGTTCCTGATAAGTTCCGTTAACCTGTTCAGACAGATACAAAGTACCTTCACTGATACCAGGTGCTCCTGTAATATCCAGATCATATGGGAACTGTATTGTCTGATCCTCCAGAACTACAGACGCTGTCGGTGTTCCGTTTACATTCTGAACCAGTTCCAGACGCACCGGACCTCCTGTATATCCGGTCGGAGTATTCAGAGTCTGTGTACATTTCCATACTTCTCCGGCTGCTACAGCTGCACTGTTATCTGTAGATGTGTTATCAACAGTCTGAGTTGCGCTGTCTGCTGCCGCAGATTCAGTACTCTGTACAGCTGCAGGATCCTGATCTCCTGTACTTACAGTGATCACAACATTAACTGTATCCGGATCCTCCCAGTTTCCCGCTTCCGGTTCCTGCGCAATTACTTCTCCGGCTGCTACTTCTGTGCTCATTTCCTCTTTTACTTCTACATTAAGGAATTTACCAAAAGTAGTGATCGCGTCGTTCTTTGTCATCCCCACAACACTTGGAACTTCTACGCTGTTGCCATAGTCAACTCCACGGCTGACAACCAGTGTAATGGTATCTCCGGCTGAAACAGATGATCCGGTATCTGGAGTTGTAGAATATGCATATCCCGGATCAACGATCGGGGTACCGTCATCGTTCAGTTCACTGTATTCTTTCTGAACCGTAACATTTAATCCCATATCCTCCAGAGTCTGCTGTGCATCCACTCCTGTCTGTCCGTCCACATCAGGAACTGTAATCTGCTGTGCACCCTTACTGATATAATATTTAATAGTAGTATACTGCTCTACTTTGCTTCCTTTAGGAATATCCTGTGAAGAAATGGTTCCCTTGGCCTGAGTAGACGCTTCTTCTCCCATTGGCTGAATACCAAGTTTCATATCTTTTGTGATATTCTTTGCCTCATCCTCTGTCTTACCTAACAGATCCGGTACTGTTACCATTCCATCGTCTGCGTCTGAAGTATTTGTCTGTTCTGTCTTTGTCTTAACTTTGTCACTGCCTCCGATCAGTCCAGACGCCTTGCCTGCAACAAAAATGATCGCAACTAAAATTATAACTCCCAGTAACAGCATCGCAATAGTCAGTCCGTGACCACCACGTTTCTTTGTTTTCTCATTTTTTGATGATTTCTTTCTGTGTTTCTTTACTTCAGGTTCATCATCATAATCCGTTTCATTAATCTCTTCTTCCAGAGACTCTGCTTCTGATTTGGAAATCTGTTTCGGCATATGCTTGATCTCGCCAAGTTCCTTGTCCGAGATCACAACTGTTTTTGCCTCGTTATCTACAGATGTCAATGTTACAAAATCACCCTGCGGATCGATCAAAGAATGCTTCAGGTCTGCGATCACATCCTCCATATTCTGATAGCGGCGGTCCACACTCTTTTGTGTACATTTCAGGATGATCTGCTCCAGGCTATGTGGCAGGTCCTCTGCAAACACACTCGGTGGAACCATCTCTTCCTGCAAGTGCTTAATAGCGATTGCTACTGTTGTATCTCCGTCAAACGGAACTTTTCCCGTAACCATCTCATACATGGTAATACCAAGCGAATAGATATCACTCTTCTCATCGCTATATCCGCCACGAACCTGTTCTGGAGAACTGTAATGAACAGATCCCATTACGTTTGAACTTATTGTATTGGAAGAAGCAGCCCTTGCAATACCAAAATCAGTTACCTTAACTTTACCATCCATGGAAATGATTATATTCTGAGGTTTTACATCTCTGTGCACAATACCATGGCTATGAGCAGCCTCCAGTCCCATAGATACCTGAATTGCAATACTTGTTGCTTCTTTTACCGAAAGTCTTCCTTTTTTGGATATATATTCCTTAAGAGTAATTCCCTCGATCAATTCCATAACAATGTAGTAAACTCCATTGTCGTCTCCTACATCAAATACATTTACAATATTGGGATGCGTCAGAACTGCAGCTGCCTGAGCTTCACTTCTGAACTTACGGATAAACGTCGTATCCTCCCGAAATTCCGGCTTAAGAACTTTTACAGCAACAAACCGATTCAGCTTATGGTCTTTTGCCTTGTATACGTCCGCCATTCCGCCGGTACCTATTTTTCCTAATATCTCATAGCGTTCAGCTATGATCATTCCAGTCTTTAACATGCTTTCACCTCATTTGCGAATGGTTCTATCAATACAATTGCAATATTATCCTTGCCGCCGTTGCGGTTCGCTTCTCTGATAAGTATTCTGCCCTTTTCGTCCAGATCTGTATCAGTATCAGTAATAATTTCCTGCAGCTGTCTGTCCTCAACCATATTGCTAAGTCCATCTGAACACATCAGAACCACATCTCCGGGTTCCAGTTTCAGGTCAAAGAAATCAATATCTACTGTTCTCTCCGCTCCGAGCGCCCTTGTGATGATATTCTTCTTAGGATGCTTTCTGGCCTGTTCTGCATCAAGCTCGCCCATCCTTACCATCTCCTGCACTAATGAGTGATCCTTTGTTATCTGCTGAATCTGTTCTCCAATCACATAAAGTCTACTGTCACCTACATTTGCCACATAAGCGTAATGCCCCACAATTGTGGCTGCTACCATCGTAGTTCCCATTCCTCTCAGCTTCTCATCCTGCTGGGCCTGCATAAGAATCTCAGTATTCACACATTCAATGGCATGACGGATTACTTTAACAGGATTGAAATCCGCATCGTGACGAATTTCTTCTACCATGGATGTGACTGCATGAGATGATGCATAATCACCAGCATTATGTCCGCCCATCCCATCAGCAACAACAAACAGATTCGGAAGATTTCCAACCGGGTCAGCAGAAGCAAATACATAATCCTGATTCATCTTTCGCTTCTGCCCGACATCAGTAGCTGAATATATCCTCATGTCAATTCTCGCTTTCTGTTTTTTCCATATAACTTTTTCTCAACTGTCCACAGGCACCGTCTATATCGCTGCCCATTTCTCTTCTAATAGTAACATTAATTCCACATTTTTCAAGTTTTATTTTAAAATTCTCCACGGCCTGTCGTGTAGACCTTACGTAGGAACGTTCCTTGATCGGATTCACGGGAATCAGGTTTACGTGGCAGTTTATATCCCTGATTCTGCCGGAAAGTTCCCTGGCATCTTCATCACTGTCATTTACTCCGGCAACCAAACTGTACTCAAAAGTAATCCTGCGTCCTGTCTCTTCAAAATAATGCCGACATGCCTCCAGCACCTCATCCATGCTGTATTTGTTTGCAATCGGCATCAGTTCCCGGCGCTTTACATCATTTGGTGCATGCAGAGAAAGCGCCAGTGTCATCTGAAGTTTCTCTTTTGAAAGATCATAGATCTTTGGTACAAGTCCGCATGTAGATACAGTCAGATTCCTCTGACTGATATGAAGTCCGCCATCCTCTGTCAGGATATGTATAAATCTCAACAGATTTTCATAATTATCCAGAGGTTCTCCGGTTCCCATCACTACCACATTTGATACTCTTTCTCCTGTCATAGACTGAATCCTGTAGATCTGGTCCAGCATCTCTGAAGGCAGAAGGCATCTGGTCAGTCCGCCAATAGTGGATGCACAGAATCTGCATCCCATGCGGCATCCTACCTGTGAAGAAATGCAAACAGAATTTCCATGTTTATATCTCATCAAAACACTTTCAATCACATTTCCGTCACTGAGGCGAAACAGATATTTCTGTGTACCGTCAATCTTAGATGTCTGCACATCCACCATTTCCAGTGCTGTGATCGGATATTCCTTCAGTTTCTCCCTCAGACTCTTAGAAAGATTGGTCATCTCATCATAAGAAGTAACAAGGTGTTCGTGCAGCCAGCTGTAAATCTGTTTTGCACGAAATGGCTTGTCTCCCAGGGAAATCATCAGTTCTTTTAATTCATCGATTGTCATTGACTTAATATCTGTCATTATTTATTTTCTCCTGAATTTCGCAATAAAGAAGCCATCTGTTTTGTTTATTCCCGGCAAAAGCTGGAGATACCCAAGAGCTGTTGTCTCTGAATGCAGTTCCTCCGGCAGATATGGATCAATGCTTTCCAGTTTAAACGGATGATTATTCATGAACCACATCATATTCTCTTCATTCTCTTCTTTCGCAATAGTACAGGTACTGAATACCAGAGCTCCTCCCGGTTTTACATACTCTGCTGCCCGATCCAGGATTGTTCTCTGAAGTATCACGATTTCTTCCTGTTTCTGCTGAGTCACTCTGTATTTAATCTCAGGCTTCTTGCCGATGACTCCGTATCCGGAACATGGAACATCAGCAATCACAATATCTGCCTTCAGTTCTGAATCTACATCAAACACAGTAGCATCCATTACCCTTGCCTGGACATTAATAGAATCTGTTCTGTGAATGTTCTCCTCTATCATATCAACCTTATACTGACTAATATCTCTGGCATCCACAGTTCCGTAATCGCCCATCTTGTCACCAACATGAAGACTCTTTCCGCCCGGTGCCGCACACATATCTATAATGTAGTTTCCCTTCTGCGGGTTTGCTATCTCCGCAACAAGCATGGAACTGACATCCTGCACCTGAATCTTGCCCTGGATAAAAGCATCCAGAGCCAGAATATGGTTATAATTAGAAATCTCATACGCATATGGCAGATACGGTGCAGGTTTTACCTCTACCCCCTGGTCAACAAGGCTCTGGTAAATTTCCTCCTGAGAAAATTTGTGCGTTCTGCAGCGCACAGTGATAGGTTTCTCCTCAAGAAAAGCGGCCAGGATTTTCTCTGTCTTTTCCTCGCCATAGTCCTCAAGCCAACGTTTTACCAATGGTTCAGGCATAGAATATCTGACAGATAAATATTTGACCAGATTCTCTTCTTTGGATGGCAATTCCAGATTCTTGCATTCTCTGGCAATGGTACGCAGCACTCCGTTAACAAACGGTTTCAGATTATAAAAACCTTTTCTCTGTGCCAGCTTCACTGCTTCATTGCATACTGCACTGTCCGGTACACTGTCCATAAATTTAATCTGATATACTGCACTTCTCAGGATTTCCCTGATAGCAGGCTTCATTTTGTCTACAGTTACTTTTGAATAAGAATCAATAATATAATCTATTAAAATCCGATATTCCAGTGTTCCTTCACAGACTCTTGTGATAAAAGCTCTCTCCTGTCTTGGAAGGAACTGATACTTGGAAAGTGCATTACGAATTGCAATATGGCTGTGCTTTCCCTCTTCTTCGATTTCCAGTAATATCTGTAATATCAGTTCTCTGGTATTTATTCCATTAGTCACGGTCTCTTCCTCCGGCCAGTATGATCAGTCTTAAAAGCTGCAGAATAGATGATGCAAGTGCTGCCACATAAGTAAGGGCTGCTGCTGTAAGAACTTTCTTTGCGCTTTTTACTTCATCAGTTCCAAGCATGCCTGAACTTTCCAGCATCTTCAGTGCTCTTGCAGAGGCATTAAACTCTACCGGAAGAGTCACAAGCTGAAAAAGAACAGCAAAGCTGAACAGCAGAATTCCCAGTGTCAGCAACGGACGAATAGAAAGGATCAGTCCTGCCAGAAATAATGGCCAGGAAAGAGTTGAACCGATATTCGCCACAGGTACAATTGCTGAACGCAGATTCAGCGGCACATAATTCTGCGCATCCTGAATGGCATGTCCACATTCATGAGCTGCCACCCCAATGGCTGCCACAGAAGTTCTGTCATATACATCCTGTGAAAGAGCCAGCTGCTTATTTCTCGGATTATAATGGTCTGTCAGGCTTCCGGAGATCGGTACGACTGTAACATCCGTAATTCCTGCCATATGAAGGATTCTTCTGGCAGCCTCAGCCCCAGTAAGTCCGGACGCACTTCGTACTCTGCTGTAAATTGAAAATGTGCTCTTTACTCTTGCGGAAGCAGCCATAGACAGTATCATTCCAATAATCAGAAGAAAATAAGTAGGGTCAAAATAGTATCCGTACATCTAATCACTCCTTATGATCTGTAAAACATGTTCCTTTTTCAATATGATAGCCTCGCAGAAAAGCCTCTGTATCCATTCTTTTCTTACCTTCCAATTGCACTTCTGTAAGAATCAATGTTCCTTTTTCACAGGCTACATGAATTCCTTCTTTATCTGTAAGAAAAACAGTTCCGGGAATTGCGTCCGTCTGTTCCCCGCTGACCTTGCATTTCCACACTTTTAAAGTCTTTCCGTTAATAAAAGTATAAGCACTCGGCCATGGATTCATTCCTCGTACAAGACGTTCCAGCTCCTCTGCCGGTTTACTAAAATTCATCAGTCCCATCTGCTTGGTGATCATTGCCGCATAGGGTGTCGGACTCTCTTCCGGCTGTTTTTCACGTTCTGCAGTTCCCTGTTCGATAGACGGAAGTGTCTTGATCAGTAATTCCGCACCTGCCTGTGCAAGCTTACCAAACAGGCTTCCTCCTGTTTCATCCGGTGCCAGAGGAATGATGATCTTGGAGATCATGTCACCTGTGTCAAGTCCCTCTCCCATCTGCATGATCGTAACACCGGATTCCTTTTCTCCGTCAATTACTGCCTGCTGGATTGGTGCAGCACCTCTGTACTTCGGCAGAAGTGATGCGTGAATATTAATACATCCAAACTTCGGAAGCTCCAGGATCTCTTTCGGAATGATCTGACCAAACGCAGCAACAATAATAATGTCCGGATCAATCTCTTTTAAAGTTTCCAGAAATTCTGGATTTTTTCTTACTCTCTGCGGCTGATATACAGGAATCTCATGCATAAGAGCCTCTTCTTTAACAGGAGTCGGAAGTAAAGTCTTGCCTCTTCCCTTTGGTTTATCAGGCTGAGTAACTACTGCAGCAACTTCATATCCGGCTTCGATCAGTGCATGTAACGGCGGCACTGCGAAATCCGGTGTCCCCATAAATACTGTTTTCATATATAGGATATCACCTCTTCTTTCTGTTGTATCTTTCCACTAATATATTCAACATATGATATCAAAGTCCAAAAACTGTACGTACTATTCTTCATCCTCATCATAGGATACATGGTGAAGTTCACCTTCTACCAGTTCTGTATACATATGTCCGTCCAGATGATCCAGTTCATGGCAGAAGGCACGTGCAAGAAGTCCTTCTCCTTCATATACTACTTCATCCATATCTTCATTCAGTGCCTTTACCTTTACATAATTCGGCCGTGTTACCTGTCCTGCCATTCCCGGAACGCTTAAACATCCCTCATCTCCTGTCTGCTCGCCGGATGTCTCAAGAATCTCAGGATTGATCAGTACGATCGGTCCTTCCCCTATATCGATCACAACAATACGTTTCAGGATTCCTACCTGTGGTGCAGCAAGACCAACACCCATTGCATCATACATGGTATCAAGCATATCTGTGATCAGATCATGGATACGTGGTGTCATTTTGTCTACCGGTCTGCTGACTTTTGTAAGTACTTCGTCGCCTTCTACTCTGATTGTTCTAAGTGCCATTTCTTTCTTCTCCTTTTCTCTAACTGAAATCAAACTGTATATACATTTTCCGGAAACCGGAATTTATCTCTATGTATTTTTCAAGCTGGTCCTTAATTTTGACCAGTACCTGATAATCTTCATGTTTTAAATAAATGACCTGTCTGTAAATATCTTTTACCTTTCCGACTGCAGCATATGCCGGCCCTATTACATGTAAATCATTTCCTTTATAAATTCTCTGAATGTACAATTTCAGGTAATGCATCGCCTGCACCAGGCTTTCGTCCTCCGGCCCTGATCCCAGAACAGCCAGCATATGAGAAGCAGGGGGATAATCAAGAAGCATCCTGTAACTCATCTCTTCTTCATAAAATGCCTGATAATCCTGTACCGCAGCTGCCTGGATACTGTAGTGATCCGGATGATAGGTCTGTATCACAGCCTCTCCTGGCTTATTCCCGCGCCCTCCCCGTCCTGCAGCCTGACACAGAAGCTGAAAAGTACGTTCTGAGCACCTGTAATCCTCTGCGTTCAGCGAAAGATCTGCTGCAATCACTCCTACAAGTGTTACATCCGGAAAGTCATGTCCCTTGACGATCATCTGGGTTCCGATCAGTACATCGGCATCGTGAGCTGCAAAAGATGCAAGAATCCTCTCATAACTGCCTTTTGTTCTGGTGGTATCAAAATCCATTCTGAGAGTCCGGATCCCTGGAAAAGATTCCCGCACAACTTTCTCTATCTGCTGTGTCCCTGCCTTAAATCCTCCAATATAAGGCGATCCGCATACAGGACAGGATTGTGGCTTTCTTGTTTCATATCCGCAATAATGGCATAACAATCTGTCATTATTATGCTCTGAAAGTGAAACATCACAGTGCGGACATTTCATAACATGACCACAGGAACGACAGGAAACAAACCCAGCATACCCTCGTCGGTTCAGAAACAGCATTACCTGCTCCTTTTTCTCAAATCTGGCCTTCATCTTTTCTCTTAATTCCCGACTCAGAACAGAACGATTTCCTGCTTTTAATTCCTCTCTCAGATCTACAACCGAAACCTGCGGCATGGGCCTGCTTCCATATCTTGCATTCAATCTAACCAGACCATAATTTCCCCGCATTGCCTGACTGTAAGCTTCCATAGAAGGCGTCGCAGATCCCATCACTACTTTTGCATGCTCCAGAATGCTCCTTTGTACAGCAGTCTCCCTTGCATGATAACGGGGACTGTTTTCACTTTTGTAACTGGGTTCATGTTCTTCATCTATGACAATAAGTCCCAGATTGGAAAATGGAGTAAATAAGGCCGATCTTGGTCCTATCATAACCTGAACTTCTCCACGCTTTGCCCTTTTGAACTGATCATAACGTTCTCCCTGAGATTGTCTTGAATTAATAACCGATACCTTATCTCCGAATCTGGCATAAAATCTGCGTACTGTCTGGTATGTCAGAGCAATCTCCGGAATCAGCACGATTGCCTGCTCTCCTCTGGAAACAGTCCATTCTATCAGTTTCATATAAACCTGAGTCTTACCGCTTCCGGTTACCCCTTCTATCAGTACAGGACGTGGAAACGGTTTTTCCCATTCTTCCATGATTTGTCTGACCGCAGTTTCCTGCTCCTCTGTCAGAAGTTTTTCGTCTTCTTTTGGAATATCGCTGGTATCAAGAGAATTTCTCATTATTTCATCATATTCTATACGGATGATTCCCTGTTCCTGCATTTTCTTTACAACAGCAGAAGTAGTTCCCAGCTCTTTAGATGCCAGGGTAAACTCCAGTCTCTTCTTTTCCAGAAGTTCTTTCAAAAGCCTCGTCCTGGCTTTAAATCTTGTTTTCTCAAGATCTGCCAGTATCTGATATCCGGTATCTTCTGGAATATTCAGACATATATATTTTTTTTCTTTTGCTTTTACCCTTTCCTGGATAGGGAGTACAGTCTTAAGTGCCTGGATCATCGTAGAACCATAATTCTCTTTCATCCATGCAGCCAATGCTATCAGACGAGACTCTGTCGTCTCTTCTCCACTGCAGATTCCGCAAATATCTTTCAGCCTTCCTGAAGAAATTTTAAGCTTATCTGAAAGACCTGTTACATACCCTTTGCGCAGCTGATTACCATTTCCAAAGGGGATGGATACCACCATCCCCACCTTTATCTCCCGTTCCAGTTTCTCCGGTACACGATATTGAAAACTCCGGTCCAGCTTATCACTGGAAATATCAATTATTATATCAGCATATATCATGAACTCTATTTTCCTGCAAGAATATCCGCGATCAGAACGCGTTCATCCATAGGATATTTCTTTCCCTTGATTTCCTGATAATCTTCATGTCCTTTACCAGCCAGAACAATAATATCGCCAGGTTCTCCATGATGGATTGCATAAGCAATTGCTTCTTTTCTGTCTGCAATTTCTACATATTTACCATCTGTTTTGGCCATACCGACTTTGATATCATCAATAATTGCCTGTGGCTCTTCATCACGCGGATTGTCAGATGTAATGATCGTAAGATCCGCAAGCTTTCCTGAAACCTCTCCCATTTCATAACGTCGAAGTTTAGATCTGTTTCCTCCGCATCCAAACAGGCATACCAGTCTGTGCGGATTGTATTCTTTCAGAGTCGTCAGAAGGCTTTCCAGAGCCATCGCATTATGTGCATAATCAATCATCAATGTAAAGTCATCAGATACTTTTACCATTTCAATACGCCCTTTTACTTTGGCCACTTTTAAAGCTTTGAGAATATTTTCCTCTGAAACTTTAAAATGACGGCAAATTGCAATAGCTGTAAGTGAATTATAGATGCTGAATTTACCAGGGATATCAATCTCTACATGGAAATCCAGAAGTCCCTTCAAATGATAAGAAATTCCCAGATAGCCTTTGCCGCCTACCAGCTTGGCATCCTCAGCCCGAAGATCAGCCTCCGGTGAAAATCCATAGGTTTCCAGGCTGCAGGTATGTCCGTCAATAATTTTCTCAAAGTGCTCATCATCTCTGTTTACAATTCCAACTCTGCACTGTTTCAGCAGTAAAGATTTACATCTGAGATAATCGTCGAAATCTTTATGTTCGTTTGGTCCGATATGATCCGGTTCAATATTGGTAAAAATACCAAAATCAAAGACAAATCCCTGTGTTCTGTGAAGCATCAGCCCCTGTGAGGATACTTCCATAACAACACAGTCACATCCTGCTTCTACCATTTCGTGGAAATATTCCTGAATCATGTAAGATTCCGGTGTTGTATTCTTGGCAGGGATCACTTTATCACCAATAATAGCTTCAATGGTTCCGATCAGGCCCACTTTATATCCGGCATTCTCCAGAATGGATTTCACCATATAAGTAGTTGTTGTCTTTCCCTTGGTTCCGGTAATTCCAATAGTTTTCAGCTTATCTGCAGGATGTCCGAAATATGCGGCAGAGATAAATGCCATTGCATATCTTGTGTCCTTTACAAGGATTACTGTTACATCTTCCGGTGCTTCTACGGCTTCCTCTACAACCAGCACCTTTGCACCTTTTGCAATTACATCCGGCACAAACTTATGGCCGTCTACTACTGCACCGCGAATGCAGATAAAAAGAGAGCCTTCTTCTACTTTTCGGGAGTCATAGATCACATTCTTTACTTCCTGGTCTGTACTGCCCTGAAGGCATGTATATTCCAGTTTTTCTAATAAGGATACTAATTTCATTTTAATCCTCCATATCATTTCCTGCCGTCCCGGAATTTATTCATCAGAAGCTTCACAAAATCCCAAACGGAGGTGTTTTTTACTAAAGCGTACATTCTATATAAGAATAGCACACCTCCACAACCGTTTCAATGTTGTTTTTTCGTTATCTTAACGGCCTTTTCTATGAACAAATGCCCCAATCCCCGACATCACAGCAAAAATCCCCAACACAATATACAACATAGTTTCTGTCTCGTCTCCTGTACGCGGTTTGGACACAGTTGCATAAGCATTTGCAGTTTTTGATGCATATCCGTATCCATCTCCATAAGTCTGTGTTGCTACAGCCGTAGGCCCCGGTGTAACTGTCATTATATTTTCATTTCCTGTCAGTGCAACATTTGAACGTGATTTCTTCGTCTGTGTGCCGGTTTCATCAGAGATTACCGTTACCTCATTAATCAGTTCCTGACTTGCGAAATACTGTGGAATCGTTACTGTCGCATAAAGAGCAACTACTTCTCCCGGTGCAATCTGCGGAATCAATGCCTGCGTACCATTACTGCTTAAAGTTATTCCTTCTTTACTGACAAATTTTGCCTGAATACCCGCATTCTGAAATCTTTCTGTACTAAGCACAGAATGCAGTATACGCTCTCCTGTGTTTCGGATACAAATCTGATATGTAATGGTATCGCCTGGATATGCCTGGGTTCTGTCAGCAGTTTTCTCTACTTCAAAGGCTGCTTTTAATTGTGAAACCCTTATTTCAGCTGAAGTCTGGCATCCGATTTCCTCATCTTTTCCGGGATGCTTCGCTTTTACGGTTACTGTATGAATCAGTTTGCCTGACTGATTTTCTGTAAGCTGTGCTGTTGCCCGAAGCATTCTGGTCTCTCCCGGCTGCAGAGCTGTAAGAACTCCCTGCAGACCATTTACCGTAAATCCGGTATCTGATTCCCATTCTGCTTTTACATCATTTATTGAAAATGTGCTGGATATCACTATATTCTCCAGCGAAAGTTCTCCTGTATTCCTGACTTCCAGTACATAAGGTACCGACTGTCCGGCACGCACTTCTGAGATGGATTGTTTCAGTACTGCCGTAATCCCTGTCTTCGCCGCCGCTACCTCCAAAGATGCAGACGGGCTTACTGCAAGCACTTCATCACTATCTCCTGTTCTGGATATAAAATACACACCTGTGGAGTTTAGACTATCCTGATCTTTTTCAAGAGGTTCATCCTGGCACACAGGATAAGATACAGATACCGGTGAAATACGATACTCTTCTCTCAAAGTAACCGGTATTCTGAGACTGAAGGTATCTTTTTCATCATCTGTAAACTGTACTTCACAGGTTAGTTTCATTATTTCTGTTTCTTTACCTTTCTGATTCTGAATATGCACAGACTCTGCCTGCATATCATACTTCAATCCTGACTCCTCCACCTGGAAATATTCTGAAATGTAGGCAGTGAGAAAATATCTGGCAGTTTCATCTTTCTCCGCTTTATCATCATCCGGTTCAGGAGTCTCCCCCTGCCGTGCATTTTTATCCGACCAATCATTCACATCTTCCTTGATATTTCCATCTGACAGTTCATTCTCTTCCGGCCAGACATTCTCATATGATAAATCATTCTCTTCTGGCTGAGCTGCATCTGCTGGATTTCCATCATTCTTCTGCTCTGCAGATACAGTTTTATCTTCCTGCATATTTCTGTACAATTTTTTCAGTCCGCTCACTTCCAACAGCAGCTCTGCCTGAAAATTCTCCGGATCTGTCCACTGAGCACTCTGCTGAAGCAATACCTCCGCTGCTACAGATTCCTGTGTATCAAATTCTGATGCCGAAACTGTAAGATTTCCCATAAGCCCAGCCAGAACAGTTACCACAACAGCTTTCTTTAACTGATGCCATATTCTTTTTTTCATTGTCCTATTCTCCTGAAATTCTATTTAATTTTAGCTATCTTAAGTATTCAGGCATTCTTCATCTTATAAGTGAAACTGCGGACACAAACATACGCATCTCCCCTCTCTTCCATTCTTTAACCAGTCCAGGTAATTTCTCCTGCTTCCAGTCAGGCGGCTAAGATCATCCGCTTCACTACTTGCTCATAACCAATGAGAAACTGTCTGTATCAGGACAGATACAAGCTTCTCCTGACAAACTGCAAGGCAATTATCTGGTTCTGAACAAATAGCTAAACGGATGGTTTTATTCACTTAACTTACGCGGTAAATAAATTGAAACACTGCACCGATCTGGTGCATGAAAAAGCTGTTTATAAAAACAGCGATAAGAAATATCATTTCTGCAGAATACAGAAACAGATTTTTCGTTACTTATATGTAACGATGCATTTACTTTAGCACGACTTTCTCATAAAAACAAGATACCTCTTTTTCTTTTTCGTTTTTGTTTATAATTCTTTTAGAAATTTACCGTTTCTTTTAGAAAACACCTGAAAAGGTTGATTTTACAATGTTTTCCACATCCATCTCTAAGTTTTACCCCATTTTTTACCCCAATCTTCTGATTTTATTCATAAAAAGAGGCAGCAGCTATAAAACTGCCACCCCAATAAAACCATTTTCTACCTGTTTCATTTCCTGCTGCTTTGTATTCGGAAGAACATGAGCATACAGATCTGCTGTCATAGCCAGACTACTATGTCCCAGAATCTTCTGTAGCGTCTGCATATTTCCTCCTTCTTCTATGTACCGTGTTGCAAATGTATCTCTAAAAGCATGGTGCGTAAATCTTTCAATCTCTACGCCCTGCTGCTGAAGTCTTTTCAAAACACTCTCTATAGAGTACCCTGCTGTTGCTGACGCTATCGCTTTGGATCCGTTGCTCCCCAGAAAAATATTATTGTCTAATTTCCTGACAAAAATATCCCCGTAAACCATTGCAATTTTCTTTTTCTGCATCTGTAGTATCTTTTTAATCGTGTCATTCATAGGGATGTCACGCTTGCTGGTTTTTGACTTTGGAGATGTTTCTGCAGTTCCGCCGCCTTTCTTCCTGGTAACCGTTTTGTTTACATGGATCACATTGTTTATATAGTCTATGTCGCCCCACTTCAGAGCGGTGATCTCATTGATTCTCATTCCAGTACACAAAGAAAAGCAGAAAAATTCATAAAGCCACTCTTTTTTAGCTTCCTGGATAAACGCCTGCTGCTCTTCCCTCGTCAATGCTCTATGTATAGTCTCGCTGGCCTTTGGTCTATCATCCGTCCTGAGAGGTTTCACACTGGCAGCAGGATTCTTGACAATGATTTCATCATCAACAGCACTTTTCAACACTGACTTTAAAACATCTATAACGGCATTTGTCATTGTTGCACTGAGTTTTTTAGATAATTCCTGCTGTAGCTTTACCACTTCACGCTTCTCTATTTTCCGCACCTTAGTCTTTTCAAAAACCGGCTTGATATGATTATCATACCTTGACCGAATTGTTTTGATACTACTGTCTTTAACAATTCCTATTCTTGACTTCTCCCATTCGTTAAAGTATGTGTCTAATGTTATATTATTGTTAGAACTATAAATTCCTGCTTTTATCTCCTCGCGGAGCCTGATTTCGTTATCTGCACATTCTTTTACATTGTGTCCATAGGCACTGTAACGCTTACCATTTACAGTAAAACGCTTTTCAAACAAACCATTTTCTTTTTTTCTCATTCCTGAAGGGATTCTTGCCATTATACCTCACTCCTTACTACCGGCCCTCTGGAGCATCTCCATAAGTTCCTCATGTCTTTGGTTAAATTCCTGACTGTTTACCTGCAGGCGTTGTTCTTCCTGAGTTACCAGTTCAGCAATCATTTGTTTAAATTCCTTGTCATTCATAGAATCACGTCCCATACATGAAAAGAACCGACGCAACTGCTACCGTGTTACCGATCTGTAATTGCGCCGGCGCAATTTATAATTTGCTTTTTGTCCCGGACTAAGCTATAATGTTCTCAATCCGAAAATAGGTTGACGGGTTACTTGCCCTTATCAGTGGTGGTGCACTGGTAGGGGCTTTTTATTATTCTGCAATACTCTGTTGTTTTTCCTGATCTTCCAGGGCACATAAATAGCCATACATAAAGGCGCATTCTGCACCATTCTGAAAGTCTGCTAGTCTCTTTTCATCGTAGCGTCCATATCCAACATCAAAAACTGCCTTGATAACATCTTTTCTCTTTTTCATATTCTGCCTTATATGTCTCTTTCTGACTATTCTCAATACTTCATCGGCTTTTTCCTTAGCATCAGCTTTTATTCTCTCTTCTCTCCATTTCTGCCAAATATCATTTAAAATACTTGCTGCCTTTTCCCCTGCGATATCTTCAAATTCTTCATAGAGCTTGTCAGCTCTGGAATTACACCATTTCAGCTCCATGAATTTGTTAATAACCGGAATCAGCTCCTCTGCACGCTCAAATGATTTATTCAGATATATAGTCTCTCTCTTGTGGGGACATATAACAAATTCATTCGCATCTGTCTTATGTAGCATATTCAAGGTAAATAACTCAATTGCTCCTAACTGTTCTTTATCTACTACTACAATCTCTGGAATCTTTCTTGTTACTACTGAATCCATAATATAAAGCCGCCTTTCTTTTCATTGTTACTCAGGTTTTATAACCTGTTTATGTAATATGACCGAATCGGTCACAATTCCTTTCAAAGTTCCATTACTGTTTTAAAACCTGCTGTAAGTCCATCATGCTCGACTGTACAACCGTGTTCTACCAATATTTTCATCTTCATAACTTCTTTCCGTGGGTGTATTCATAGTACAGTGTACTCATCACTCCACCAAGGAAAACCAGAATCATATCCAATACTGACAATTTACTCACCTCTTTTCTTACTAAGCATTTGACTGTACCCAGTTCGTGTAATATGCGTTTCTCTCCATTCTCGAATGATACAGCATAGATAAAATATACTGTGGTTTGTTCCGGATCCGTTCCTTTTGCTGCTTAAATTGCAGCAGAACATATTCCAGATCAGCATATTCAAGTCTCACTATCTGGTTTCGCACCAGCTCTCTTGGTTTTGCTTCCCCGTTTATCCGGACCACACCGCCCTCAGACAGAAGCGCATCCAACATTACACTGACAAATTCATCAATCAGCCCCATATCTCCCGGATACGCCTGTTTAAGCTGATCATATCCGATATTGCTACGAAGCCTCTCAAGAGTCTTTGCCAGTTTACTCTGGTTTGTGTCTGTCATATTCCTGACAGACTGACTGGTATAATTATTATTAATATTTGATTTATCAGTATAATAATTATTATTACGTTCCCGATTTTCTATATATAGATTTTCTACATCTAGGTTTTCTATTTCCTGAAAATCGGTAAGTAGAGAAAGCGGTACCTCACACACAGTACTTTCCCACCTAATAATGCGTGTTCCCTGCTCATTCCGGACAGGGATTTTCTCATAATAACCGCATTCTTTCAGCTCTTTAAGACCTGCATATACAGACGCTTTTCCATCCTTGGAATTATTTACAAGATTTCCTACAATCACCTTCCAATCATCCGGTTTACTGAGCAGATACGCCAGAATCCCTTTTGCTTTATATGACAGGCGCATATCTTCCAGGAATGTCTTGTCCATCATTACAAAGTTGTTCGGTCGCTTTCTGATCCGAATTACTTCATTGAGTCTTTTGTCATCACTCATAAGCAGAATCCTCACTTACTGCTGCCGTTGTAACATACTGCTCATACTTCTCCAGTACAGAATCCGTTGAACCATTCTTGTAAATCTTTCTGATGTCGGTGACTGTCTCACCCTTAAGCAGTCTCAGCCATTCCAACAGGTCCTTTCTGCCATTGGCGAAGTTGCGACACTTTCCGTTTGCATATTCTATCCGATACCTCATTATGACTCACTCCTTGTTTTTTTTGTCTCTTTGTGATACCATAAAGTTGAAATTTTAATATAATTCATTATTTTTCAACTCTATAGTTAAATTATAAAGTGAGCATTTTAAAATGTCAAGTTTAATTGTTATCATTTCCATTTATTTTTCAACTTATCATTTAAAAAGGAGAACTATATATGCCGTTAAAGGATGATCTCAAAGCATTAATTATTAAATCAGGCTGGACCATGACGCAAGTTGTAGAAGAACTAAATAAACGTTATGACCGTAATACATCTGTACAAAATTTTAGTGCCAAACTGAAACGTGAATCTTTAAAATATACGGAAGTAGTCGAAATTTTAGAGATTATCGGTTATAAAATTTCTTGGACTAAAATGTAATAACATTCAACATTTTGGCACTATGAAAGGACGTGTGATTATGGCTCCAAAACGTTTATATACCTACTCTGATATCATGAATCTTCCCGATTTTATCCGAGTAGAGCTACTTGACGGTGTAATCCATACAGATGACTGGACTAATCTGGAAATTGACGAAGAAGTCTTTCAGAATCCTCCATCTGAGGATCATCATGTCACCTATAGGCTCTCTATCGTTAAAGAGTAAAACTATCTCTGGCAGCAGTCATCCGCTCATGCAGTAAGATTTTCTCGTCTGTGGGGCGCTTCTAGTTTTAATACAATATTATTGCGTTATATATATTTTTGCCCCACAGACGGGAAAGAACCTCTTACTGCTGTCGCTTCGCATCTCATATTGTCATTGTCTTTGACAGTGGCGGTCTTTTTATGCTTCGGAGGATATCACATTTCACTACTCCCTTTTTAGGGGGGCCGAAATGTCCGGATACCTCTCTTTTTAGGGTGTCACTTATGTCACTATATTTTTAGAGACTCAGATACTGAAGTATAGTTCTTTTTTCAATATCTTCAGGACGAAAACTACAAATTCCCTTTTTATTTGGCTTACCCTATAAGAACTACCCTTGCATGGTTTCTGTCCATAATTCCCCTGCCTAGCTCCGGTTTTTAAGTCATAGAAAGCATATTACGGTTATGCTGTGCACTGTAAATACTGCATAGCTTTCAACCGGTCCTTGCAGCTCTGATAAATATCCCTGTAATTGTATCCTGCTGCCATGCCTGCCCTTAAAGTATGTGCGATCAGGTGCTCTACCAGTGACAGATCCTCTAACTGCATCCCGGCAGCAGTCGTCTTGTCTGTGATTCCAACCGCTTTATAAGCAAGTCTGGTATAGTTGCTGTAATAGTGATCCGCGTGAATACTTCCCTGTGCCCTGGCATACTCAACAAATTCTTTGATGATATCCGTTTCTGTTTTCCTGGTTGCCTTCTCTGCCTGATCAGAGAGCTGGTAGGCAGCAGTGCTCTTTTCCTGAATGAGCTTTTCCATCTGGTTAAAGGCCCGGATATACTGTAATTTCCATTCAAGGGCGTTCTTTCCAGTAAATCCCATTACCAAAAGTGAAAAGCCGTCTCTCGTCATCAAAAACATGGGATAGTGTTTTCCACGGTTTTCATAAGTTGACTCAAAGAAAAATTTGGCTCCACCATTTTGGGGACTCCTTTTTCCGATCAGCTCCCCGTACATCCTTCTGATTTCGGCAATTAACTTATCGTGTCTCTTTCCAAACTTCTCTGCAACCTGCAAGCTATCACATACTGCTGCATCATTCTTTAAATAAACAAGTTCGTTCATGTTAATCTCCTTTCTTTCCTGTCTTTCGCTCCTCAATTTTGAAGAGCGTTTACTGTCCCTGAGCTTCTTTCCATTTCTGGGAAAGTTTACGTGTGCGTTATCGTGTTCATTAACTCCTTACCCGAACACTCTGTTCGATGCAGTAGTATTTCGCTACCTCATCATAAACCTTGGGTTTTCTTGGGGTAAAACCTTTCAATAGCTCCATCATTTTCCATCATTTGTAAATACCCTACTTGCAAAATCTCCAACATGAATTTTTGATATCTGGCAGCAGCTCACATCACCTATTTTCAGAAAAATACCTTAACATTTCCTAACATTGTCATTTCAGAACGTTCCATATTTTTTTTCGGAACGCTCCGTAAAATCCTTGAGTTTTGTGTGCATACTTTTTTGAATTTTTGTGTGCACACCTTTTTTGCTTATATTGCGGGGTTTCTCAGGGACTCAACATTCCAAAAAAGTCTAGCATTTTCCAGCATTACCACTCCGTAAATACCTTGACATTTCTAAACATCACGGTTTGAAAATACCTTATCATTTCTCAGCATCAACGTTCGATAAAAACCTAGTATTTCCTAGTCTTTTTTCCTGTAAACCTTGGGCTATATCTTGCTTAAAACGTTAGCAAATGTAAGCATTTCCCATACGCAACGTTGCGTATTTTCATTGCAACGTTGCAATAGCTTCAGGTCCTTTTCGGAAAGCGAACGTTCGGATAAAAATAGCGAACGTTCGCTTTATTCGTGTTTGTTTTTACACCATAGTTTTCCAGTGTTGCGCCAGCGCAATAGTACATACTACAAGCCACCAATAAAATCACTGTTCTTGGCTTTATTTCACGCTGCCTACCCATGTAGTGAACTGGTGTTCTTTTCTTGGTTTGGAAGCGGCCCTGCCAACTTTTTTCTCGTTTTGGGAATTTTGTAAAAGAAATGGAGCATATGTGGTCGTGAGACATAAGGTCAAAACTTTTTTCTATCCCCCCGGTCAAAATCAAAAACCTAATCTGGGAATATTTTGTGTATCTATGAGCATATGTGGTCGTGAAGCTTCTTTCTTTTCTGATTCTGCGGGTCAGGGGGGATTCCTGCTGCCGCTGTATTTCATGCAGGACAATACCTAAGGTCCTAAGCAAGATACAACTTGTACCCCTGTTCAAATCACATCTCATTCAATGTTATCGGTTGACGGTCAACTCTTATTACTGGTGGTGCAGATATAAGAGCCTATTCATAATTGCGCCAGCGCAATTTCTTTAAACCATGTTTTAGTTGCAATTCTTTTCTTGCTTCCCTGCTGTTTACCCTTTCGATACTTGACCAGATACAAACGCACCCCGTTGTCAATTGCCGTGAGTATTGCTTCCTTTCGTGACATCTCAGTAATACTGTAAAGGTCATGACTGCAGTCATTAAAAGAAAAGCAATAATAATATCCGTTTAATTCCTTCGCTTTCATCTTCTATCACTCCCTGTTTTTTTGGAATCCTGCTGCCAGGCTTCGCTATCTGTAGAATTTTCCGGTACCTGTTTTCACTCAGTTCTCAGAATCTTCTTTCGATCATGTCCAGTACTGTCCTCTCTGTGGAACTGGTCCAGCTTCTGTTAAAGGTGCCAACCCCACCGCCTACGACTCCACGGCTGTATATTTCACCCTCCCTGTAAAACTCTCTCAACAAGTTCGATCTGGACGGCTTGCGAAGTTCATTCAATCCTTTTCGCAACCATTGCCTTGTTGCATCTCTTGTAACCCCAACTGCTTCTCCTATCTTATCCAGTGTCAGCTCCTGCTGGTACCGCATCCGGATCACTTCCGGAGATTTGCCCGGCAGATCATCTACCAATGTCCAGAGAACACTTTTAAGTTCTTCCCTTTCCAGATCATCCAGGACACTCTCGTATTTGTTTTCAGGATCCGCAATTGTATCCCCGAAAGTCAAACCGTCTGCTCCCTCTATTTCTTTGTCCATGCTTCCAGCTTTACTGACTTCGGCAGCAGTCTTTAATCTATCCAGAGTCTCATAGTTGATTCTCATCCGACAGCAGATCTGTTCATCTGTTGGATTCTTTCCGAATCGCATCCGATAGGTATTTAAGAATCTCTGATACCGTAAAACCTTTTCCTGAAGATTATACGGGATATGTAAGTGTTTATTATCCTGGCTATATCTCTGCATTCCCTGCCGGATCCAGAAAGAAGCGTAAGAGAGAAAGGCAACACCTGCAGATAAATCATAAGGTCCTATTGCCCTGTACATCCCCAAATAGCCCTCCTGCATCAGATCATCTATATCCGTTTTTGTCTTTGCGTACTTCCTGGCTATCAGGTAAACAAAATTCTTATTCTGCTGCCAGAGCTTCGCCATGTTCCCGGTCACATCCTTACCGGCTTTAATCTTTTGTACCAGCTGTTCATTGGTTTCTTTCCCTGTTTCTATTGACACAAGACACCACCTGCCCTTACAATCATATTATCGTCTTTGTAGGGCCTGCTGCCATGTGTAGTGGGCTTATTTTTTTGCTTTCCGTTCCAGATCAGCTGAAACACTGCAGAACACATCTTTGCATAGTTGAGAATCATATTCGGCTTCAGTTTTCTTGATCACATCTGCCAGCTCTGACCAATACGAATCATCTTTAAGATCCTTCGGCGGATGATGTGCTTTATATATCCGCCAGGCAGCAGTGAAGATGTCATAAGCCTGTTTCAGTTCCTTTGCTTCGTCCATTATGCCCCTCTCCTTTGTTTTTCCTTTCAAATTTCGACTTTTAAGCCCCTACCCTATAAATTCTACCCTTAAGCAATTTAAATTGATTTTTGGGGTGATTTACCCTTGTATTTATTTATATCTACAACATTCTGTGACTGTATCTCTCATCCCTATTAATCAAAACGGGATTTCCATCTGCTCAATCTGATCGATACTGATAAACCCATCTGTGTCTTCTTCCCAACCATAGGGAACCGTGAAAGATGCATCAGTATCACTGATCCGCTTTGATGTCTTGTCATAATAAAGGGTAAGTGCTTTTTCTCCGGTTGCCAATTTTCCCGTCAGTCTGTTCTTGGATATGGTTAAAAGTCTCTGATCTTCCGGCAGATCCTTGTCCCGCTTGTACGTCATTACTACATCTACCTTGTTTGTGATGTCTGCGCTTCCACTTACAGAATCATTATCATCTGCTCCGGAACTGTTCTTTCTGGGATGCACAACCAGGATCACGGCTACCTGCTGCCGCTTCGCCATCTTTACCAGCTTGTCTACAAACTTACTCTGCGCCCGGTACAGATCCACACTCATTCCCACATCAAGAGCAGTCATGAGATTATCCAGTAGAACCAGCTTGATACCATGTTGTTGAACTGCTTTTTCTATCGTCTCTATAAGCTCCGCTGGTTCATCATCTGTCAGTGTTTGGTTCTCATAGATATAAGCCCGTCCCTGATACCATGCCGATATTTTCTTTACCTTTTCCTTTGGTATGGTGTAATTTATAGTCCCGTTACTTTCTGCTTTGTCGATTACATTGTGCTTTCCTGCTATCTGGAAATCAATCCAACGCTTAAAGAAATAATCCTGTAATTCCCCGGAATATGCCAAAACAGTATTTCCATCATTTAAGGCATTGGCAAGAAGCTGAGAACCAAGTGTACTTTTTCCCTCTCCCCTCTTACCAGTGAGGATAACTGTCTGTCCCAGGTAGATACCACCAGATAACACCCTATCAAGACTTTTGATTCCGGTTGGGATCTTCGGAAGTGAAAACAGATCAACTGCTCTTACGTCTGCCAGATCTTTCACCTGCTGTAAGGGTAAAACCTCCGCCTGATCCACCGCCTTCTTTACTGCGTCTCTGCCGTACTTCTGCAATAGTTCATTTGCATCCTTGCACCCTCTGTAATCCTGCTGCCGCACCGCCTTTACAATTCCCCGGAAACGCCGCCGCATATCATCCAGAAGAGTGATGGAACCTCTTTCACAATCTCCAAAGACTATTAAAGTATCAAAGTTTTGTAGCCAATCCCAGCAATAAGGAACCCAAGTAAAGCCATTCTTTCCGTTTGGAACTGATACTGCATTCTCAATTCCTGATTCTGCAACTGAAAGACTATCAAGCTGTCCCTCTGTCATAATCAGGGTTTTATTATCCAGATTGCACTGATACATCCCGAACAAAATAGGCTTGCAGTTTGCTTCACACCATTCTTTTCCCTTGTCCACTGTTGGGTTAAAGTCCGTTTTCCGGTATTTTATAAACTGCAGAGTCCCTTTTTCATCCAGAAAAGGAAACACCAGAACATTCTCATGCTTACTCTGAACCGTGATCTGATATTTTTCTGCCGTGGCAGCAGTAATCTTTCTGCTTTCCAGATATGTAATAGCTGCAGGTTTCGGTTTTATTGTCTGCATCTGACTAAACCGCCGGTATTTCTTCTGCCTTCCTGTTTGGTAATATGCTTCTACATCATTCCCAAGACTGAACCATGAAAACTCTGCTGCCAATGTGAGCATATTTCCCGATACAGAGCAGGAAGATCTGAGACATTTAAACTGTCCGCTGAGCATATTAATAGCAAATGAGTATTTATCCCTGTTCTTTCCCCCATTGCAATATGGACAGTAAAGAAACTGAAGTTCATCACCTCTCTGTTTAGTTTGGATTCCGGAAGCCCTGGCAAATTCCAGTGCATCCGACTCCTTAAACTCATAATATCCCATTCTCACCATTTCCTTTCAGCATTTGAAAAATCAATGGCTTCTGTTGAAGATTCTTTCTCTTCTTCTACTTTCAGTTTCTTAGGTAGCGGTGCCGCATTTAAATATCCCTCAAACTTTGTACCAAATAGTGTTTCTGGTCTTAAATACTTCTCCATATCGGTTCCAGCCCATTCTGATACTTTCCAGTCAATTACTCTTTTAAAATCTTCCAGAGAAAAACCTTCTTTGATTCTTGCCCTTATATGTCTCTGTGTTGCCTTTGATGAATATTTATAATTCTTACTAGTCCTTTGATTTAGATATTCTATAATTTCTTTAAAAGGACACATAGTCGGGCTTTGCTCGACTATATATTTATTCTTATCTATACTATCCTTATCTATACTAACCTGTGTCTCCCTTTGGTATGTCACTTGGTTGTCGTTTGGTATACCAACCGTATTTAACATATACGAACCACCACAGATAGATAACCTTTTTAGTTCATCCTGGTACTGTGTGGGTTTATGCCTATCACTCCGTATAAAATTATTCTTCTTCCAGTCTGTGATCACAACAACTCCCGTCTCAAATGGGATAATATAGCCTTTTGCAACCAATAGTCGTAAATCATCATTAGAACAATTTGCGATTTTAAGTATTTTCTTTGGTGATGAAACAAACCCGTCATCATCAGCTCTCATTCCAAAATGAAAATACAGTGCTTGCGTTGTTATCGGCATATCAAGGAATTTATCGGTGTCTACTACATTAAGACTGAACATTCTTTTATTTGCCATTGTATATCCTCTATTCAATCATTGCGTCCAGTGCTGCATCCAACACCTTTTTATCATATAAACATCTGCGTCCAATTTTTCTTTCTGCACCTACTGATTTAGCAAATTCGATACCTTTATTTCTTCCTAAATTCAAATAGCTGCAAGTTTCTGAAGCATCCAATAGCCTTCGCTCTTGACTAAAATCTTTATTTCGTTCTCTCATGTCACCCTCCCAATTCGAAAATCAGTTATTATTTTATCTATTTTCTATTTTACTTTATCACACACCATTGACGCTTTCAATATAATTTGATAATCTATTTTAGAATTATGTATTTTCTAATTTTATACTTTTTCTATTTTCAAAAGGGAGGATAAAAACGCCATGTCAATACTTTCAGGTCATAATTTAGATGGAAAGATATACCTTAATAGTTGTGGAATATTTTCTGAAAACGAAATTGAATTTGATATGAAAAATAAAAAAGTCCTCATATATGATGATTTTTCCAATACAGTTCCTGCTTTAAGTCCTGAAGCCGCAGAGGGAAATGACGAGCCTAATTCTTTTTCATTAGGAGAATCCGTAATATCCTTCATTGAACTTGATATTGAAAAATATAACTCTCTTTTATCAGATTTTATAAAAAAATATGCTGAATATAACAGCCTTAATAACCATGTACAATACTACGATATTTCTGATTTTATATCATTATTATCCCAAAACGGAATAGAACACATTTATTTTGATTCTTTAGATATCAGCTCTCTGTTAGACTTAACCATGAATGAATTTGCAGATTTAATGCGAATAGATATAATTACGATACAAGAAATACGTCATTTTTTAACTGCTATATCTCATCAAGAATTAGATTCCAGTGAAATAGAGCATACCTATGATCGCAATTTTTCAGATGATCTTGAAGATATTTTTGCACGTACTCCACATATGAAATCAAGATTATTATGCGAAGTACACACTAATAGTAAATATAAAATTACAAATGTGTTTACTGGCGTACGTTATAAAAACACATTACCTATCTCTTTCTGCGTAACTGAGTTATTTAAAATGTTGGAAAGAAACATACCCATACGAATTTGTAAAAATTGTAATCGCTTTTTCATCCCTCAGAATAATCACGCCACTGATTATTGCGCTCGCATTTGTAATTCTAAGGGGCAAACCTGTAAAGATATAGGTGCTCAAAAAAAATATCAAGCTAAAGTAAAAAATAACCCAATTTTAAAAGAATATGAAAAAGCCTATAAACGAAATTACGCAAAAGTTTCCAGAGGCGAGATTTCTAAAGATACCTTTGAAAAATGGTCTACCACTGCAATCCTCAAAAGGGATGAAGCCATTGATAAATTTAAACAAAACGCAAGTCCTGAAATTATCAATAATTTCAAACTTTTTCTCGGAAACAGGTGAAATAGAATAGCCGTTCCACTCTCATATGAGATTCCGGAACGGCTATTTATTATATTTTTTGTAAGTCTAATCAGACATCCTCAACATCCTCTATCTGGTCTACAATATCCCGTAGAGCTTTCCCATCAAAAAACGATGTTTCCATCACTTCATCAATGCTATGTGCTTCCATGCGTTCCTCTCCGTACCACATATCAAAATGTTTTTCATTGAATGGATCCACACCACAATTTTTCCCGTTATAGGTAAAAAGAACATGTGTGCATAAGCTATTAATACGTTCTTTTAAATCTAGTGCTCTCATTTAATCCTCCCGGTATTTCGTAAAATCTTTTTATAGTTCTCAGCAGATTACCATTGAAACAATCCTACAGTTAAAGTATAATATGCCTTGCTACCGCCCCTAGACAGGTACAGAAAGGGGGTGTATTACTAATGAATATTGTTTCATCATTTATGCTTTCTATTCTGGCAAGTGTAATCGCCTATTACATTTGCAAATGGCTGGATAGAAAATAGTAGCTGGTAGTCAGCCTAGGGATTAAGCCACCCTGCCAAAACGGAATAAAAAAGCCCCAGAGTTCGCACCTCCGGGGCTTTTTGCTGTGTTACTAATGAATTTAGTTTCACCATTTCGCCTATCGGCATTATAGCATATGCAGATTTTGAAATCAATATGCATATGGACCATTTTTTCATCTTGCTTCTCGGTTGAGGTCTTATATTTCCTTGTCCCCCACATTTTACCCCAATTTTTACCCCACAAAATAACTCTTATCTTGCCAACAAATCATGGACATCAAAAAACAATGATAAAACCAATTTTATAGATTTTCCTGTAAAATCAAGGCCTTGCAACTTTTTGAAATCATAAGAGACAGCGCCAGATAAATCCAGTTAATAAATAATTTATAAAATTACCGTTTCTTTCAGAAATTCGACATACTTTGAACATAATTTCCACATATAATAAGTCTTGGATAGATGAAAAACCACTCTCTATCTCCCCCCTCAAAAAAACGACGGTCCCCGCAGAAATGCGGGGACTGTTTGTTTCTCAAACACTTTTCTATTGCAATTCTTCTGGCAGTCTTTTATAATGTAATGTATCAATGTGATTGAATATTTAGACATTACACCATTATATTTTTAAAGAATCGAGGTATTTCCCATGAGCGAGAAAATTACAGTAGTTGCACTGGGTCACAGAGCATTAGGAACCACCTTACCCGAACAGAAAATCGCTACAAAGAAAGCTGCCAAGGCTATCGCAGACCTTGTAGAAGCAGGAAACCGTGTAGTAGTCTCACACAGCAATGGTCCACAGATTGGAATGATCCATACAGCCATGAATGAATTTGGAAAGGCACACCCGGATTACACTTTTGCCCCTATGTCCGTATGTTCAGCCATGAGTCAGGGTTACATCGGATATGACCTTCAGACTGCCATCCGCGCAGAGCTGATTTCCCGCGGTATCTATAAACCGGTAGCAACCATTCTTACACAGGTTGTGATTGATCCATATGATGATGCTTTTGCAGAACCGGAGAAGATCATTGGTCGTGTACTCACAGAAGAGGAAGCTGAAGCTGAAGAACATAAAGGAAACTTTGTTACCAAACTTGCAGATGGAACTTACAAGAGAATCGTTGCAGCTCCAAAGCCGCAGAAAATTGTAGAACTCGAAACCATCCGTACTCTTGTTGATGCCGGTCAGGTAGTCATCGCAGCAGGCGGCGGCGGTATTCCGGTTATGGAACAGGGAATCGATCTTCACGGTGCAAGTGCGATTATTGAAAAAGACCTTGCCAGCGGACTTCTCGCTCAGGAATTGCAGGCAGATACTCTGCTGATTCTCACAAGCGTAGAAAAAGTAAGCTTAAATCTCGGTCAGGACAACGAAGAATATCTTGACACAATTTCTGTAGATGAAGCCAAAAAGTACATGGATGAAAACCAGTTCGCACCAGGTTCTATGCTTCCTAAATTTGAAGCAGGCATTTCTTTCATCGAAAAAGGTGAGAACCGTCGAACAATCATCACAGATATTTCTCATGCCAAAGACGGATACTTCGAAAAAACCGGAACCATTATTAAATAATATTCTATTAAAACCGAAAGAACTGAATCATACAGGTTGTAGCCGATCTGTACGATTCAGTTCTTTTTATTATATAATCAGTTTATAAATAAACCAAAGGACATATACCACAAATTACAATATCATCTGCAGTATATGTCCTTTTATATTTCTGTATATTTTACATAGATTTACGTTCTGCAATCTCCGCCATCTTCGCTTCATTCAGTCGTGTATCTCCATGCACACGGCTATAAGAAAGATATCCGTTCATACGGTCAATCTTGGTAAGGTTCTTGGAACCACATACCGGGCATACATCCATCTCAAGTTCCTCATGACCACAGTCATCACAGTAAGCAAGCGACAGGTTTACACCCTCATAATATCCCAGAGACATCGCTCTGCGGATCAGTGTACGGATTGCTTCACGATTATAATCGATCGGATAACGTACATACTGGATCTTACCACCGTTGCAGAGTTCCCAGAAACGTCCCTCCAGATCCTGTTTCTCAATCGGAGTTACATCCTCTGTTACATGGCAGTGGAAACTGTTGCTTACATACGGACGGTCGGAAACACCTTTCACAATTCCGTACATCTTACGGAACTGCTCAACCTGCAGACCGCAGAGACTCTCTGCCGGAGTTCCGTAGATTGCATACAGGTAACCATCCTGCTCCTTGAACTCCTCTACTTTCTTGTTGATATATTTCAGAACTTCCAGTGCAAACTGTCCATCCTCTGCAATAGATTTGCCATTGTAAAGTTCCTGAAGTTCATTTAAAGCTGTGATTCCGAAAGATGCTGTCATCGGTTTCAGAATCTTGCCTATCTTCTCATTCGGTTTCAGATGTCCGCCATAGAAACCGCCCTCACAATATGCCAGCGGGTTGGTAGATGCACGCATCTGACCCAGATAATCATACGTACGGATATGAAGATTACGGATCATCTCAAGATAGAAATCCAGTACCTCATAGAAGTCTCTGCTCTCCGCTCTCGCTTTCGCAAGGATCATCGGAAGATGAAGACTTACCGCACCAATATTAAATCGCCCTACAAATACAGGCACATCCTTGTCATCTGCCGGGTGCATTCCGCCTCTCTCATACCATGGGCTTAAGAAAGCACGGCATCCCATCGGGCTGATCACTTTTCCATACTGTTTATACATGCTGGAAATATAACCTTTTCCCGACATGGACAGCCAGTCCGGATACATAGTCTTTGCAGAACAGTCAACACCTGCCTCAAATACATCCTCACTGATCTTGCCCTTTCCATGGATATTCTCATCATAAAGAAATACAATCTTAGGAAAAAGAACAGGTTTCTTTCGACCTTTCTTACCCTGTCCTCCCTTGTGTACTTCAAGAAGAGAAATACTTGCCATCTTTTCGAAACGGCTGGTTCCCAGACCAAGGGTTACTGTTACAAACGGATAATCTCCTCTGGATGATCCGACTGTATTCAGCTTGTACTCAATTCCCTGCCATCCCTGGTCAAATTCTCTGCGGACCTTATCAAGTGCATACTCAATAGCACGCTCTTCACGTCCTTCCCAACTCTCATCCGCATATTTCAGGAATTCCTGAATATATTTGTCGTAACTCTTCTGCGCATACGGCGCAAGGATCTTATCTACCTCAGGTACTGTAAATCCGCCATACTGCTGCGCTGCAGTACTAAGGATAATATCACCCATAACATCAAATGCAGTATCCAGTGTCTTAGGCTCATTGTACCATACATTTCCCATCTCAAATCCGCCACTGAGTACAGATGCCACATCAAACAGACAGCAGTTCATGGTATCCAGACGTGCAGACTGGTCATGAATATAAATATAACCATCCTTACATGCCTGAAGTTCATTACGGTTCATAAAGAATTTACGGTAAAGTTCCTTATTCAGCTCATTAAAAATCAGGCTTCGCTTCGTAGCAACCAGAGCACTGTCTGTATTGGCATTACTCTTATCACCAATGTAACGGATTGCCTGACTCTTGGTATATACGTCATCCATCATATGGATAAAGTCAAGTTTATAATTTCTGTAATCACGGTAGCTCTTGGCTACAGCCGGATTCACTCTCTCAAGTGCTCCCTCTACAATATTATGCATCTCCTGGATCTGAATTTCATTCTTTCCCAGTGCCTCTGCATGTTCCTCTGCAAAACGGCAGATAAATTCATTCTCCTTGTCAGAAAACTTATATAAGATTCTGGCTGCTGATTTGTTTACTGCCGCTACAATTTTCTTCGAATCAAACTCTTCTCTTGTGCCGTCTTTCTTTATTACATATATCATACTTTCCGCTCCCATATACAATATATAGTATTATCTTCCTTTGTTAGCCACAATTTATTCTATATGTGGTACGCTTATCAAGTATAGCACAGTCTCTGTCAAAAAGAAAGGGGCAAAAAATTATTCGTCATATTGCTGAATTTGATACATTACCAGATAATTATCTTGACCTTCCGGAGAGGCCGCAGACACTTTATCTCCTGTATGTAATTCTACTTTTTCCTGCTGTCCTGCTTCGTCAAATTTTACAGTTGCATCCTTTCCTGAAGAACTTTTGATTTTTAAAACAATTGCCCCTCCCCAGCTGCACTCCAATATGTATTCTCCAGGCTCTATCGTTAGTTCATCCTCCAGATTCTCATCATCCGTGTCACCTTTCTCAGTTATGAGATAATTTTGACCGACAACATAATCTTCTCCATTGAAAATATAATAGTCCGGATAATTTTCCTGATCATCCTGTCCATCCCAAGCAATACTGACAGCCTCATCCAAGTTACTCTCATTTATTTTATCAGCACTGCTGCCACTGAAAAAACTGCTGAGATCTATATCAAATTCATCATTGATAAAGTCCTCTATCCTGTATCTGGCAGTGTCCCAATATTCCGCAATCTGTCCCACCGCCAGCATCAGAACAATTACAACGATCCAGAAAACTTTGCCCGTCCCTCTATTCTTTTTCTTATGCTCCTGTGATGTTTGTCTTGTACTATATGTACGGGTAGTCTGCGTACTATAAGACTGTCTTGCAGTTCTTTTTATTCCTGATGTCTGTACTCTTGCTGTCTGTGTTCTGCCAGCTTTTGTTCCTGATGTTGCTTTCTGCATCCTGACTGCTGCTGATTTTCCTGTCTTTTTCACCGTTCTATTTCTGTCAGCCAGAGGTATTTCACTCTCTGCCATAACTTTCTTCACCTTTTCCGAAGCATGACGGTAATGCTCTGACCGATCTTCATTCAGATGGTATAATTCCATATCATTTCTATACGGCATCCCGCAATATTTACATCTGCCGTTTACTACCGGACCATCGCATACCTGGCATCTCTTTCCCATATATTTTCCCCCTGAACCTGATATATTTGTTCACTTCTATTTGTATCTAAAATTATTTTAACATTTTGCCCCAATCTTGCAAGGTGGAAATTGTCAAACGGCCAGTTTCCTGTTATAATAGCCAAGGAAAAGATAATGGATATTCAATTATGGAATATGCAAATATAGAAATTGTAGGAGGAATCCAATAATGGAACAGATTAAAATTCCTGACGGGTATCAGTCAGCTTTAAATCTTCATGATACCCAGATTGCCATTAAGACTGTGAAAGATTTCTTTCAGCAGACACTGGCTCAGAAGCTGAATCTGCTGCGTGTTTCCGCCCCGGTATTCGTCAATCCGTCATCCGGTCTTAACGATAACTTAAACGGTGTGGAACGTCCGGTAAGCTTTGACATCAAAGGACAGCCTGAGAACGCTGAAATCGTACACTCTCTCGCAAAATGGAAAAGATACGCATTAAAGAAATATGGTTTCGCACACGGAGAAGGTCTTTACACAGATATGATCGCCATAAGACGTGACGAAGATCTTGATAATATCCACTCAGTATACGTAGACCAGTGGGACTGGGAAAAGATCATCAGCAAAGAAGAACGCAATATGGACACACTGGTATCAACAGTACGTGCCATCTACAGCGTTCTCCGCAAAACCGAGAAATACATGGCTGTTCAGTACGATTATATCGAAGAGATTCTTCCACGTGAAATCGCATTTGTAAGCACTCAGGAACTTGTTGATATGTATCCGGAACTCACTCCTAAGGAACGTGAATACCAGATTGTTAAGGAAAAAGGCGCTGTATTCCTTATGCAGGTCGGCAAGACGCTGACAAACGGAGAACGCCACGACGGACGTGCCCCGGACTATGATGACTGGGAATTAAATGGTGATATCCTTGTTTACTATCCTGTTCTCGACATCGCACTGGAGCTCTCTTCCATGGGTATCCGTGTTGATGAAGACTCACTTGACAAACAACTTACTCTCGCAGGCTGCGACGACAGACGTGAACTTGATTTCCAGAAAGCAATTCTGAATAAAGAGCTTCCATATACTATCGGCGGTGGTATCGGACAATCCCGTATCTGTATGTTCTTCCTCAGAAAAGCTCACATCGGTGAAGTACATGCTTCCCTGTGGCCGGAAGAAGTAATGAAAGAAGCTGAAGCAAAGGGTGTACAGCTTCTGTAAGCAGCCAGTACTTAACAGTAATAATCAATAAATGTAATGGGGTGAATACGAAAGTGAATATTTTGTTTTTTTTAACACCCAAAAGTGATGTAGCATATATCTTTGAAGACGAAACTCTCCGTCAGACGCTGGAGAAAATGGAGCACAGAAAGTTTTCCTGTATCCCGCTTCTGAGTCTGGATGGAAAATATAAAGGAACTATTTCCGAAGGCGATCTGCTTTGGGGAATGAAAACATTGAACGTACCGAATCTTAAAGCTGCCGAGGGTGTCTCCATCATGGCAATTCCACGCAGAGCCACGTATAAGGCAGTTCACGCAGACTCTGACATGGAAGATCTGCTGGACAAGGCGATCAATCAGAATTATGTTCCTGTTGTGGATGATCAGGGATACTTTATCGGTATCATTACCCGTAAAGAGATCATCAAATACTGCTACAAAGAACTAAAAAAATATGCAGAAGCCTCAGGAAATCCTGAAGTTTCTGAAACCAAATAGAACAGGAGACTGCCGGATTCCCCAAAAGAATCCTGGCAGTCTCCTGTTTTACTCTCTCTTCTGTGCCAGTAATTTTCCAAATAATGCAGCCAGCACCTGCTGAAACAATGTTCCGATCATAACCGGAAACATTACCTCTCCCGGAAAATACGCAGCTGCGATCACTGCTCCTGCACTGATATTTCTCATTCCTGTGCCATACATCATAGAAACTGCCGTACTGCGGTCTCTTCTGAATACATGAGCCACCAGCCATCCCAACGCATATCCCGAGGCAGCAAGTACCAGTATCGTCATTGCAACCTTTACCCTCTGCATATTCATATCCCGGATATAGGGAGCAACCTTAGATGAATTAGAGGTTACCACAAACATTAATGCCAGTTTTGAAAAAGGCGCCAGTTTACCTGGCCATGTTTTCATTACCTTTCCATCTGTAAACTGATTCAGAGTCATAGCTGCAATCGCAGGCAGCGCCACCATAAATACCAGTTCCCGCATCATCTTCGTCGGATCCATCGTCACTGCAGAACCGATCAGAATCTGTAGCGTCGCCGGTATCAGAAATGGTGCCAGCACTGTATCCAGCACTACCAGAGATAAAGACAAAGGACTGTTTCCCTCATAAATAGTGACCCACATCAGGCTCACAACTGCAGTGGGAACAGCAAACTCCAGCACCATTCCTGTGATCAGCTCCATATTATCGCCAAAGAAAAGATGTCCTGCTCCACATGCTGCCGCGGGAATGACTACATGAAGCAAAATCATGATCGTAACCAGCGGACCCGGATGGCAAAATACATTCGCCACATCTCTAAACCGGGATTTCAATGCCCCGGCAAATGTCATAAATGCAAACACGGCCGGCACATATGGCAGACCGTGTTTAGCAATATCAGGAAAGCACACTCCCAGTAACAGACAGGTTGGTGTTACCAGTGCCATCCACTTTTCTATAAAACTGTTAAATCTTTTCAGCATCTTAAATTCCTGTTATTAAGCCTTATTACAAAACTTTTGAAAGAAAATCTTTCAGTCTCTGGTTCTTCGGATTCTCAAAGAATTCTTTCGGAGCATTCTCCTCCTGAATCTTACCGTCATCAATGAAAAGAACTCTGGTAGCTACTTCTCTGGCAAAGCCCATCTCATGGGTAACTACCACCATTGTCATACCAGACTGTGCAAGCTCTTTCATTAACTCCAGAACCTCTCCAACCATCTCAGGGTCAAGCGCGGAAGTCGGTTCATCGAAGAGCATCACATCTGGATTCATAGCCAGTGCACGTGCAATGGCAATACGCTGTTTCTGTCCGCCTGAAAGCATATTCGGATAGGAATCTGCCTTATCCGGAAGGCCTACACGTTCCAGAAGCTCATCTGCTTTCTTGGAAGCTTCCTCCTTTGTCATCAGTTTCAATTCTACAGGTGCCAGCATAATATTTTCTTTTACTGTTTTATGAGGAAAAAGATTAAACTGCTGGAACACCATACCTATCTTCTGACGATGTCTGTTAATGTCTACTTTCGGGTCTGTAATATCAGTCCCCTCAAAAAGGATCTGCCCACCCGTAGGGATCTCCAGAAGATTTAAGGATCTCAGGAAAGTAGATTTACCGGAACCGGACGGACCGATGATGGCAACTACTTCTCCCTGACAGATATCTGTTGTAATTCCGTCCAGAACCTGATTAGCGCCAAAGGCTTTTTTCAGATCCTTGACCTGGATCAGTACATTCTTATCGCTCACTGGTTCTCAGTCTCCTTTCCAGTTTATTCATACCCCATGTAAGGATTCCAACGATTACAAGGTAGATTACTGCTGCTGCCATTAATGGCCAGAACGCGTTATAGGTACGACTCTGGATCAGCATAGCACCCTTTGTCAGATCCATCATACCGATGTAACCGATAATGGATGTCTCTTTGATCAGCACGATAAATTCATTTACCAATGCCGGAAGAACATTCTTAAATGCCTGTGGAATAATGATCAGACGCATGGTCTGGCTGAAATTCAGTCCAAGGCTTCGTCCTGCTTCTGTCTGTCCCTGATCAATAGACATGATACCGGAACGAACAATTTCAGCAACATAAGCACCTGAGTTGATACCAAAGGCAAGTCCACCTACAATGATCTTATTAATGCTTACGGATCCAAAAATTACAAAGTTCATGATCAACAGCTGAATCATAGTCGGTGTTCCACGGATCACTGTCAGATAAACTCTGCAGATTGCATTAAGAATCTTAAAAGACCCTGACTTATCGTGTGCGGAACGAATGATCGCTACAAGGAAACCGATGATCAGACCAACAATTACCGCAAATACAGTGATAATAAGAGTTGTTTTCAAACCATCCAGAAGCCAGAGATAACGGTCATCTTTAATAAAGTTCAGATAAAAATCATTTTTTATACTTGCTAATATCATAGGATTATTCATAAAAACCTCTGTCTCGTAAAGAGAGCTGTTGGCAGATCGTCAACAGCTCCGTTGTATTGTATCAATTATTTCTTTACAATGATAACCTGGCTTGCATTTGCATAAGTATCTGTGAAATCAACGCTAGATTTACGATCTTCTGTTACAGTCATACCTGCTGCACCGAAGTCAGCCTTACCGGACTGTACTGCCGGAAGAATAGAGTCAAACTCCATATCCTCAATCTTCAGTTCATATCCAAGCTTATCACAGATTGCCTGAGCGATATCTGCATCGATACCTACGATATCATCGCCTTCATGATACTCATATGGCTCAAACTCAGCATTAGTAGCCATTACCAGTGTTCCATTGGAACGATCAACATCTTCCGGAGATTCATACGGAGTTTTTCCTGCATCATCGCCAATGTAGTTATCCATAATGCTGTCAATTGTTCCGTCATCTTTCAGTTCTTTCAGAGCTCCGTTAATCTTATCAAGAAGTTCGTCATTGCCTTTCTTTAAGCAAATAGCATATTCTTCTTCCTCGAATGGCTCATCCAGAATCTTGAGGTCATCATTGTTCTCAACAAATTTCTCAGCAGGCTGTGAATCAATGATCACACAGTCGATCTGACCTGCTTTTAATGCCTGAACAGCTTCGCTTCCTTTATTGTAACGTTCTACTGTAGAGCCGTCTTTCTCATAGTCAGATGCATCAAGGTCACCTGTTGTACCAAGCTGAACACCGATAGTTGCTCCTGCAAGGTCATCCTTAGATTCAACTTTCTGAGCTGCTGATACGCTTCCAGCCATGGAAACTACCATGATCGCACTAAGTGCAAGAGCTGCAAATCTCTTCTGATCTTTCATCTTTCTTCCTCCTCGCATCCGAAAGTATAGATACTGCCGCTGTCATTTTTCCCTACAAAACAGCAACGTATAATTATGCGTTTCGGTTGTATATTTTTTGTTTTTAATTTTAACATACTTTCTATAAAATGCAAGGTAAAACTTGAATGACAGAATCATTTTCCATATAATGTATAATGATTCTCATGGTCAGGAGAACTTTTATTATTGAATTTTTTAATCCTGTTCCGAAACTTTCCATTATTTCACTTTTTCATAACATTTTTCCTTTATAGTAACATGTGACAGAGAAAGCGAGCGTAACTGGAAATTAAGAGGTGTATAAATATTATCTTAAATATAAATAAGGAGGACTTGCTAATGAAATTCACTAAAATGCATGGCATTGGAAATGATTATGTATATGTAAACTGTTTTAAGGAAACTGTAACAAACCCGTCAGCGGTTGCCAGATATGTCAGTGACCGTCACTTTGGAATCGGTTCAGACGGTCTGATCCTGATTAAACCATCCGATGTAGCAGATTGTGAGATGGACATGTATAATCTGGATGGTTCCCAGGGCGCCATGTGCGGAAATGGTATTCGATGTGTTGCCAAATATGCTTATGATCACGGAATCGTGAACAAAAAACATATCTCTGTTGCCACTAAAAGTGGTATCAAATATCTGGACCTTACTGTAGAAAACGGAAAAGTATCTCAGGTAAAAGTAAACATGGGTTCCCCCATCCTGACAGCCAGACAGATTCCTGTCGTATCTGAAAAAGAGGAAGTTATCAACGAACCTCTCAAAGTTAATGGTGAAACTTACTATATCACCGCAGTCTCCATGGGAAATCCCCATGCTATTGTATATATGACAGATATTGACAATCTGGAAATTGAAAAAATTGGTCCTTCTTTTGAAAATCACGTTGCATTCCCGGACCGTGTGAATACAGAATTTGTAGAAGTGATCGACAGCCATACTCTGAAGATGCGTGTATGGGAACGCGGATCAGGTGAGACACTTGCATGCGGTACAGGTGCATGTGCCGTTGCTGTTGCTTCCATCTTAAATGGGCATGTAGACGGCGAGAAACCAGTTACCGTGAAACTTCTTGGGGGAGATCTGCAGATTTTCTGGAACAGACAGGAGAACCTGGTCTACATGACAGGTCCGGCTGCTACTGTATTTGATGGCGAAATTGATGTCAGCTTTCTGAAATAAAAGACACCACTTCAAAAAAACGCAGGCAAATTTACCAAAAGCATTACAAAATAACTTTTAAGACAATATACATAAAACGGATATATGCCAAATCATGGCACATATCCGTTTTTATTATTCGTTCTATATTCTGAAACATTATTTCCTTCCTGTTTTCCACATCTATACAGCAAATTCAAGTATTCTTTCCACAATAAAGACTGCAGCACATGCGAATAAAGCAACTGTAAGAAGACTTTTCTCTTTGTATGCAGCAATGAGCGCCACTGCAAATCCAACAGCAGCAGAAATTACACTGTCCGTAGCAAAGAGGATCGCCGGGAACGTCATTGCTGCCAGGCATGCATAAGGCACATAATACAGAAATGACTTGATAAATGGACTTGTGATTTCTTTTCTTGAAAGAGCCAGCGGAAGCATACGAATCAGATAAGTAACTCCTGCCATTACCAGAATATAAATATAAATGTTATGATTCATGAGCGTTCTCCCTCTCTTTCTCTTCTTCTATCGGACAAAAATATGCTGCCGCACCCGCTACGATCAGTGTAGTAATAATAATCACAAAACCAGAAGACACTTTTGACAGCAGAGGGATTACTTTAAATAAAGTACTGATCACCATTGCAGCCACAACAACTGCCAGAACTGCTCTGTTCTGTTTCGCAGGCGGAATGATAATTGCCAGGAACATTCCATAAATCGCCACACTCAGAGCACTCATCATGAAATCAGGAAGAAGATTTCCCGAAATTGCCCCTGCCAGGGTTCCAAGTACCCATCCCGGAATCGCCACACACATAGCACCATAGTTATAAAAAGCACTTACCTTACCCGGCTGGCTGGCACTGATTCCAAAAATCTCATCCGTCACACCAAATGCCGCAATATAACGATGAACCGGGGATTCATCCCTTCTGAATTTCTGTGCAAGTGAAAATGACATGAGGCAATATCTCAGATTAATGATCAGCTGTGTCAGCGCCATTTCCCAGTAGGACCCACTCATTACCATAATATCCAGACCAGCAAACTGTCCTGCTGATGTTACATTTGTCAGTGAGATCAGCACAGCCTGCCATATACTTAATCCATCGGCAACCGCCATCATACCAAAAGTAAATGATACGGCAAAATATCCCAGACCTATCGGGACACCATCTTTTAAACCTTTTCTGAAGCTTTCACTTCTCATGTCTCTCTCCTCCTGTTATGACACTCAATAAAGCTTTTGAACACAGATAACCCGGAGAACACATCCCTGTCCTCCGGGTTTTAATCAGTATCACCTGATCCTCTTTATTGCGTATGCATAAATTCTTTTGTATGTTTTCATGGAATAATGAAGTCCGTCATCTGCATTGCCCCTGAATTCACATCTGGTGGTATATCCATATTTCATCAGATAAGAATAACTGTTGATCCAGGTAAAATTACCGTTGAGCCGCTGTTTCAGTCTGCTGTTAAATCCACGGATCTCAGACTCTTTTCTCGTTGTTTTCATTGCTGTATTGCATGGATTGACAGACATATAAAACAGTTCGCAATTTCTGGCTGTCAGTTTTCTGGACAGCCTGTTCATGTAACATGCATACTCTGACGCAATCGAATCATAATTAATTTCAGTTCCGTTCCTGTGAACCAGGTCATTCACTCCCAGGTTAAAAATAACTGCCACCGGTTTTGTATTCTTACCAGTTCTGCCTACTTTGTTGAGCAGCATTTTCTCGCCTTCTTCCGTCATCCAGGCAAGTCCCTGACCAGACTTACATACAAATCCTACCTTATTAAAAACTGAAGAATCGCACTGTCTCTGCAAAGTCCTCTCGAGCATCACTGTACGTGAATCCCCTACAAAGATAATTCTGGAATATTTATTTACACTGTCAGCCAGCCTGTCAACAGAAATATTCGGTTCCTGACTCCATTTATATTTCACAGGGTACAGATGGATATTACTTGTAACTTTCAGCTTCTCATATGCCTGATACATTGGATTACAACTCTACCTATTAATGGTTGACCATCCCAGAAATGTATAACCATTCCCGTTTACATCCGGTGGAAGAATTATGGTACTGCCTGAATTTATCCGCTTCTTAACAGTCCCCTCAGAAGTTTCCATAGTAACTGTTACTTTCTTTCCAATCGCCTTTGTTATTGTCTGTCCATCTGATGCTGCCGCCCACGTTGCAGACGGTACTGCCACATTTACAAGTATCAACATGCATGTCAGCAAAACAGATATGATTTTCTTTCCCTGCATATTATCCTCCCATTTTTACTGTTACTTCTATATACAGGTTACACATGTATCACTTCTCACCAGTTTACAACATCTGGCAAAAACAGTCAACCATCTTCCCAAACAAAAAGTGTCATTACATTACTTTCATCTCCAAAGCCCGGTATAAATGTTTCCTCTTTTCCGGGCTTCCTTAATGTCTGATTCTATTATAAGGAAAGAAAAAGCTTCCAGCCATCGACCCGAGTTACAAATCAATGTGGAAGCTTACAATTATATTTCACCCAGCTGTGTTTACTTTTCTAAACAATTTTTACACTCTTTACATATTCCATACAAAATAGAATTCTTGCACTGCAACGTAAATCCATGGCTCTCTTCAATATGATGGGAAATCTCCTCCATGAAATGACATTCCAGATGAATAATCCTGCCACATTTCACACATTTCAGATGCAGGTGCTGTTCACATCCACGACCAGGCTCCACATACTGATAAGCAGCCTGACACCCCTTCTCTGCAACATATTTAATCACTGTACCATCCTTTGCCAGTTTATCCAGATAACGGTAGATTGTTGTGATATTCACCTCACTGTCATGTTCTTTCAGATATTCATCCACATCTGCAGCTGTCACAGTATGGTCATTACTGTTCTTCAGATATTCAAGTATTTTTCTGCGGCTTGCTGTCGCATAACTGCTTCCCGCCATAATTCCTCCTAAAATACAATTCCAGATAATTCAATAATGATTCCCCAGAATACACCTAATCCATAAAGGGTTCCGATAATCTTAAGATTCTGTACCCGGTCATGATTCAGACGAAACAGGATCAGAAGTCCTACACCTGCATTCACCAGCAGTCCTGCCATCATAGCACCTGCTCCGATAATATGATCCAGATATAACTGAGTGATCACTACTGAAGAAGCACAATTGGGAATCAGCCCCACAAGAGCTGCAATCAGCTCACCGATTACCGGCGCCCCTGTAAAAAGTCCCGCCAGTGTTTCTTCTCCCACTAATCCAATGATAATATTTAACCCCAGAGAAATCAAGAAAATATATACAAAAACTTTCAATGTATGGGTCGCTGCCGATGAGATCAGTCCATGTTCACAGTTACAACGCTCTTCTTCGCATATCTCATGAATATCCAGATCTCCCTCCTGTTTCTTCAAAATATGTGTGTAAACGTACTCCACTATAAGACCTGATATAATTCCGATCGCAGCCTTACACGCCAGAATCCTGATAATAGTAACCGCCGGTACTGCATTAGAGATCATAATCGGAAACATTTCATCCGAAGTAGAAAGATATACAGCAATCAATGTTCCCACTGTGATAACACGCCCTGTGAAAAGGCTTGACGCAGCAGCCGAAAATCCGCACTGCGGAATCACCCCCAGAATTCCTCCCCATACAGGGCCCAGTTTTCCGGCTGTACGAATTCTGTTACGCGTAGCAGAACCTGTTTTATGCTCCAGCCATTCCATAAACAAATATGTAAGAAAAAGAAACGGCAGCAACTTAATACTGTCTATTACTGAATCTATGATAATCTCTGACATGTTTACCTCCTTATACTCCCTGACAAACTATATATGCTTTCTATTCTGCACTTTTCTACAGAACTTTTTTGTTTGCTTATTTCTCTGCGTTTATAACTATATACACTTATTGGTTTTATATTTGCAATTTATTTGTTTTTGCAAATTGTTTGTATTTGCAACTTATTTGCATTTCTGTATTATATCGCATTTCAGCTATTTGTCAAGACCTAACTACTTCAAATTCTTTCTATTACTTATTGCACTTCGCACTTAAAGCAGGTGGTTTGCTTGATTCAAAGCAAGCGGATATCCGCGATCCGCAGTCAGGTCAAAATGCAAACAAAAAAGGCCACTTTCCGGAAAAATTGGGGGATACCGGAAAATGGCCCTATTCACATCGTTTTATTTCATACAATAATAAAGGAGGCTATATGTTATGATTGATTGAGAAACTTCGTTTTCTGGGATACCGCGGGGGATGCGGTACCCCAAAATCAATTATTCTAAGAATTATTCGGCCACTGCCTTAAATGCTTCGTCAAGGTCCTGAATAATATCGTCAATATTCTCTGTACCGATAGAAAGACGAATTGTATTTGGTTTGATACCCTGGTCAAGAAGTTCATCTTCTGTGCACTGGCTGTGTGTTGTTGTAGCCGGATGGATAACAAGAGATTTAACATCAGCTACGTTAGCAAGCAGTGAGAACAGTTCAAGGTTATCAATGAAGTCTTTTGCTTTCTGTGCGTCACCCTTAATTTCGAATGTAAAGATAGAACCGCCGCCGTTCGGGAAGTATTTTTTGTAAAGTTCCTGCTGGCTTGGATCTGTGGATACTGATGGGTGATGAACTTTCTCTACCTGTGGATGATTATTTAAGTACTGAACTACTTTCAGGGCGTTCTCTACATGACGCTCTACACGAAGAGACAGTGTTTCAAGTCCCTGAAGGAAGATGAATGAGCTTACAGGAGAAATTGTTGCACCTGTGTCACGAAGAAGGATTGCACGAATCTTTGTGACAAATGCTGCTGGTCCGCATGCTTTTGTGAAGCTTACTCCATGATAGCTTGGATTTGGCTCTGTCAGGGATGCAAACTTACCAGATGCTTCCCAGTCAAATTTACCGCTTTCAACGATTACACCACCGATTGTTGTTCCATGTCCACCGATGAACTTAGTTGCAGAATGAACAACGATATCTGCGCCATATTCGATTGGTCTTACAAGGTAAGGTGTTGCAAATGTGTTGTCCACAACAAGCGGAATCTTATGAGCATGAGCAATCTTTGCGATAGCTTCAATATCAACTACATCAGAGTTCGGGTTTCCAAGTGTTTCGATATAAACAGCTTTTGTATTTTCCTGAATTGCATTCTCTACTTCTTCAAGATTAAATACATCAACGAATGTTGTTGTGATTCCATAAGCCGGAAGTGTATGCTCAAGCAGGTTTGTTGTTCCGCCGTAGATATTCTTAGCTGCTACGATATGATCCCCCTGCTGTGCAAGATTCTCAATTGTGTATGTGATCGCTGCTGCACCGGATGCTACTGCAAGTGCTGCGGAACCACCTTCAAGTGCTGCAATTCTTTTCTCAAATACATCTTCTGTCGGGTTTGTAAGACGTCCGTAGATGTTACCTGCATCTGTAAGTCCGAAACGAGCTGCTGCGTGATCGCAGTTTCTGAATACATAGGAAGATGTCTGATAAATCGGTACTGCTCTTGCATCTGTAACCGGATCCGGGCTTTCCTGTCCTACGTGAAGCTGTAATGTTTCAAATTTAAATTTTCTGTCTTTTCTTTCGATTTTTTTGCTCATGTGTCTGTCCTCATCTTTCTTCTGATTTATAATAATAGTCCTAATTTCTAATATATTTCTTTTACCTGACTGTCACTCATCCGACAGTTGGTATATCTCATTCTGATAAGAAATACCTGTAATTTTTATATTGCAGATTCAACTCTGCTGTTCCATGTTCTGTCTTTAGATTACTAACACAGACACATTCGTTTCTCTTCTATACAAATACGATTCTGGCTCTTTAATACTCTCATCTCTAAGCCTCTTCTCTTTCTACGTATTTCATATCTGTTTGATATGATTTAGCATAGTTGTATATTATCACTCCCTTCCTAGTATGTCAATAAGAAAAAGACAGCTTTTTGTCAATAGCCTTATCTTAGAATTCTATAGCTTATAATAGTTAATAGCTATATATCTATAATTCAGGATTACAAAATTACAGAAACCATTCCACAACAAAGCAATTCGTGAATATAAAATCAGGGACAAGCAAACTTCTGTCCCTGACTTTACCTTTATCTTTATTTAATACAACTTTCGATCACACCGCCGCCAACTACGATATCTCCATCATAAAGAACAACTGCCTGTCCTCTTGTGATCGCTCTTTGCGGTTTGTCAAAACGTACATGCAGAACTCCATCCTCTGTCTGCCATGCCACTGCATCCTGCTCCGGATGACGATAACGGATCTTTGCCTTCAGTCTCATTGGCTCTTTGAGAGATTCGCAGGAAATCAGATTTACTTTCGTTGCTGTCAGTTCGGTATGGAAAAGATCCTCGTTGCTTCCCAGAACCACCTGATTGGTTTTCGGAGAAATATCACAGACATACAATCTGGCCGCTGCCGGAATTCCCAGGCCGCGTCTCTGACCAAGCGTATAGTGAATGATTCCCTTATGTTTACCAAGAACATTCCCATTCATGTCTACGAATTCTCCGGGTTTGGATTTGCGTCCTGTGTACTGCTCAATGAACTTTGCATAGTCTCCGTCAGGCACAAAACAGATATCCTGGCTGTCATGCTTTCTGGCATTGACAAAACCGTGCTCTTCTGCGATCTCACGAACTTCAGTCTTACGCAGCCCGCCCAGAGGCAGAGAAATATGTGCAAGCTGTTCCTGTGTGAGCATATATAAAACATAACTCTGATCCTTGGTATCATCTACTGCCTTCTTTAATAAGTAACGACCTCTTTCTTCATCATATTCCACGCGTGCATAATGTCCTGTTACGATATAGTCGTACTCCAGCTCACGCATTCTCTGAAACATCTTGTCGAATTTCAGATAACGGTTACAGTCAATACATGGATTCGGTGTGCAGCCATGCTCATAGGCATCTACAAAGCGATCCATAACATCCTCTTTGAATCTCTCAGAGAAATTAAAAACATAGTATTTAATTCCCATTCTGTAGCAGACACTTCTGGCATCTTCTACATCATCCAGAGAACAGCAAGTCTTCTCTCTTTTAATTCCAACATCTTCATTGTGGAACAGTTTCATAGTAGCACCGATGCACTCGTCACCGGATTCCTTTGTCAGCAGAGCTGCTACAGAGCTGTCTACTCCGCCACTCATTGCAATAATAGCTTTTTTCATTTTTTATTCCATCCTATCTTAATAAATCAGCAAAACAGATAAAATCATTCATTCTGCTACTTGTTCATAACCAGACAACTGCAGCACAGTTTATCTGATCAAAAGTTATTCTCAAAAATCATTGTCAAAAGTTATTTCCCAATTCTTATAGAGAGCTTGCCTCAAAAGTTACTCTTAGAAATAACATAGCTATTCTATCACATCTGGGTAACGTAAAAAAAGCCCTTTTCAGGGCTTTTTTTATATCACACCAATGTTTTGTGTTTTTCACTCTATTCTCAGTAGTATGTTTTAGACAAATAATGGTGTAGAATAGTAACGATCTCCGGAATCCGGAAGAAGTGCTACGATTGTCTTACCTTTGTTTTCAGGTCTCTTAGCCAGTTCAATTGCTGCATAAAGTGCTGCACCGGAAGAAATACCAACAAGAATTCCTTCATGTTTTGCAATTAGTTTGCCTGTTGCAAACGCATCTTCGTTCTCTACAGGAATTACTTCATTATATACTTCTGTATTTAATGCCTTAGGAACAAATCCCGCTCCAATACCCTGAATCTTATGTGGGCCGCTCTTTCCCTGAGAAAGTACCGGAGAAGTTGCAGGTTCTACTGCTACTACCTGTACATCCGGTTTCTGTGATTTCAGATATTCACCGACACCGGTGATCGTTCCGCCTGTACCGACACCTGCAACAAAAATATCTACCTGTCCGTCTGTATCATTCCAGATTTCAGGTCCTGTAGTTTTTCTGTGAATTTCCGGGTTAGCCGGATTCTCAAACTGTCCCGGAATAAAACTGTTCTCATATTCTGCTGCCAGCTCATTAGCTTTGGCAATCGCTCCGTTCATACCTTTGCTTCCGTCTGTAAGCACGATTTCTGCGCCATATGCTTTGAGAATATTTCTTCTCTCAACACTCATTGTCTCAGGCATAGTAAGGATTACCTTATATCCTTTGATTGCTGCAAGAGAAGCAAGACCGATTCCTGTGTTTCCGGATGTAGGCTCAATAATTACTGCACCAGGTTTCAGTACTCCTCTTGCCTCTGCATCCTCAATCATATTCAATGCAATACGGTCCTTGGCACTTCCTGCAGGGTTAAAATACTCAAGTTTAACAAGTACTTTAGCCTCCAGTCCAAGATCTTTCTCAATATTTCCAACCTCAAGAAGAGGTGTATTTCCAACGAGTTCTGCTGCATTCTTATAAATTTTTCCCATGAGTTCGTCCTCCCTATTTCATACTAAATATATATGAATTATATGTTATATACATAATATGATATAAAACAGCTGTTGTCAAGGAGTAAAATCAAAAAATTCCTGTATCATTGGTACATCACAGAGTAATTTTCTATGACATGAAAAAACGCCGGACAACACTCCTGTTATCCAGCGTAATATTTTTAATGATAAGACAAATAAAAGTCATCCGCTTTACTACTTGCTCATAAAATAACTGCTTCACAGCTTGTCAGATTACATAATCGTTTCCCATCTGCTCATACCAGTCTTTAAGATCCTGAAGTGTTACTTTCTCCAGAACTCCTTCTATCGCTTCGTCCAGCATCTTCCACAGACGAAGTGTCACGCACTCACCGGCTTTAGTACACATATTCGGTTCATCTTCCAGACAGGCTACCGGTCTCATACTGCCTTCTGTCAGCCAGAGGATTGATCCTACTGTGTAAGTTTTCGGTTCTCTGGCAAGCATATAACCGCCCTGCGCACCTCTTAAGCTCTTTACATATCCGGCTTTCTTTAATGATGAAATAATCTGCTCCAGATATTTCTCGGAAATATCCTGTCTTGCAGCTATATCTTTAATCTTGACCAGCTCACCGGTGTTGTGTACGGCAAGGTCAAGCATTAATCTTAACGCATATCTTCCTTTTGTTGAAATCTGCATATCAAAACCCTCCTGATTTCATATTCCCTTAGCATCTGTACAGAAACCCCAAACAGTATACCCGCCTGCGCCTACGTCTCCGACTATGCCCTCTATTTAAAATCTTATCCTATTATTTTTATATTATATAGTATTCCTAGTTGTTTAGTCAAGATGTATTTTATTTCCTATATGAAAATAGGGGATTTGATTTTTTTCTGAAAGACATAAAAATCACAGGACCTCTACAAGTCCTGTGATCATCTCATCATCTTACACAATAAATATATTTACTATTTCTCCAGTTCATCTGCTGTTGAGAACACCTTAAATCCATTATTTTTAAGTACGCTCTCTGTCACCGCAATATCTTCAGAATGCAGAATCACTACAGGTCTGAGATCTTTTCTGTGGAATGAAGTATAAATATAATCAAGACTTACATTGCTGTCTGCCATAATCTTCAACAATTCATCCAGACCGCCAACCTGATCTTTCATATCTACCACGATTGCCTGTGTGATACGGTTCATGTATCCACTCTTATTTAAAATAATCTCTGCTTTATCCGGGTCATTGCAGATCATACGGAAAATTGCAAATTCCGGTGCATCAAAGCATGCAAAACCATAAATATTAATATCATTATCTGCAAGCATTCCTGTTACTCTTTTCAGGCTTCCTGCTTTATTTTCCACAAATACGATATTCTGTTTCACCATCTTTTTTATCCTCCAAAAATCTTTTTTGCTATAAAACACTGCTGTTCAGACATTTATTATCATCCCTGAAACACTCTGTATTTATTATAACATCTTATAGAATAAATGAAAATCCCCTTTCATGTGGTCTTTTATCATCTGCACAAAGGTTACTGTTCACTCCGTTCTCAGTAACGCGCAAAGTGCTTTTTATGTCATTGGAACATTACAAAACAAACGCCGGAAAATCTCCCGGCGTTTATTCCACATTATCCTTTTTATTTACATTTCTTCATCCACATATTTCTGAATATTAGACGCATTCACATACTTCGTCATATGCTCACCATCTGTAATGACCAGAGTCGGTGCCTGCATAATTCCAAATTCCTTGGCCATCTCCGGATTCTTCTCTGCATCGATAATCTCCAGTTCCTCGCCTTCCAGCATCTTCTTTGCCATTTTGCAATTCGGGCATGTGCTGGTTGTAAACAGATACTTGTGGGAGGTTACCGATTCAATCTTTACATCATCCTTAGTCATAGTGACCACACTGGTATGAACAGGCTGCATTTTCTTAATATCTGAATGCATTACATCGTAAAGTGTACGGTTCTTGTACTCCTGTGCTTTGCCATCATTCCAGTTCTGAACAGGTCTGTAATATCCCGTGATACGACTGTAAACTTCTGCTTTCTTACCACATTTCGGACAGGTAAAGTGCTCGCCGCTGATATATCCATGTTCCTTACATACAGAATATGTAGGTGAAATGGTATAATACGGCAGTTTATAATTCTCTGCAATCTTGCGGACCAGGGCTGCTGCTGCCTTCCAGTCCGGAAGCTTCTCACCGATAAATGCATGGAATACAGTACCTGAAGTGTACAATGTCTGCAGGTCATCCTGAATATCAAGTGCATCAAAAATATCTGTTGTGTATTCAACCGGAAGATGAGAACTATTTGTATAGTAAGGAGTATCTCCTTTCTTTCCTGCAGTTTTGATATCCGGCCAGCGTTTTCTGTCATGTTTTGCCAGACGGTATGCAGTAGACTCTGCAGGAGTTGCCTCCAGATTAAAAAGCTCACCCTCATATTTAACCTGATAATCAGAAAGACGCTCTCTCATATGAATCAGAACCTCTTTAGTAAACTTCTGAGTATTCTCGTCAGACATATCTCCGCCTAACCAACGCGCATTCAGACCAACCTCATTCATTCCAACCAGACCGATGGTAGAAAAATGATTGGAAAAGCTTCCCAGGTATCTCTTAGTATACGGATATAATCCCTCGTCCAACAATTTGCCAATAACTTCTCTCTTAATATGAAGAGAACGGGCTGAAATGTCCATCATACGGTCCAGACGATTGTAAAATTCTTCCGGTGTCTTGGAAAGATATGCAATACGCGGCATATTAATCGTTACTACACCTACAGATCCTGTACTCTCGCCTGATCCAAAGAACCCACCGCTCTTCTTGCGCAGTTCTCTTAAGTCCAGGCGCAGACGGCAGCACATGCTTCGGATATCACTTGGTTTCATATCACTGTTAATATAGTTTGAGAAATACGGAGTTCCATATTTAGATGTCATCTCAAAAAGCAGACGGTTATTCTCCGTATCAGACCAGTCAAACTCTTTTGTAATGGAATACGTCGGAATCGGATACTGGAATCCACGTCCATTGGCATCTCCCTCGATCATAGTTTCGATGAATGCCTTGTTGATCATATCCATCTCTTTCTTACAATCTTTGTATTTAAAGTCCATATTCTTGCCGCCTACGATAGCAGGAAGCTCTGCAAGATCATCCGGTACCGTCCAGTCGAGTGTGATGTTGGAGAACGGTGCCTGTGTTCCCCATCTGCTCGGAGTATTTACTCCATAGATAAATGATTCAATGCATTTCTTTACTTCAGGATAGCTTAAGTTGTCTGCTTTGACAAAAGGCGCCAGATATGTGTCAAAAGAGGAGAACGCCTGCGCACCTGCCCATTCATTCTGCATGATTCCGAGGAAGTTTACCATCTGATTACAGAGTACACTCAGATGCTTTGCAGGCGAAGATGTGATCTTACCCTCAATACCGCCAAGTCCTTCCTGTATCAGCTGCTTTAATGACCATCCTGCGCAGTATCCTGTCAGCATAGAAAGATCATGAATATGAATATCTGCATTTCTGTGTGCATCTGCAATTTCATTATCATAAATTTCGGACAGCCAGTAGTTTGCAGTGACTGCACCGGAGTTGCTTAAGATCAGACCGCCAACAGAATAGGTAACTGTAGAATTCTCTTTTACACGCCAATCTTCAACCTTTACGTAACTGTTAACAATTTCTTTATAATCAAGAATCGTAGATTTCATGTTGCGTACTTTTTCTCTCTGCTTGCGGTAAAGGATATATGCCTTGGCTACGTCTGCGTAGCCAGCCTGGATCAGTACGTTCTCTACACTGTCCTGGATCTCTTCTACTGTAATTTTATTGTCCGCAATCTTCTTCTGAAAATCAGAAGTAACACGAAGTCCCAGAAGATCAATCATCTCTTCGCTGTAATTTTTTTCTTTTGCATCAAAGGCTTTATGGATCGCAGCTGTGATCTTGCCAATTCTGAATTCGTCCATTTCACCGTCACGTTTTACAACCTGAAACATAATTAATGCCCCCATCTTCTCTTGTTCGTGTGCCCTGTCAAGGACACTGCTGTTTACCGTTTGCTCCGCTCCCGGTAAACGCTGTAGGTCTATTGTATCAGAGTATCTCTCTTTCGTCAACACAGAAAAACACCATATAATGTTCCCATTTTCATCAAAAGGCACAATATATGGTGTTTTAGCTTAAAAAATATTTTTTCATCAAAATCTGCTTATCAGAATTTTTTTATATTCATATAATAACATATATTTCTCCAAAAAAGTAAACATATGTTCTTATTTTCATACAGTTTTGCAAACATTCACAGTGCTGTTCACTTCATGACAAGCTACCGTTTTTATACAACTTTTGGATAGATTTCCTTAGGCACTCTTGCTTTTACAGCAATGCCTGTGTCCGTATATTCTTCTGAGATCAACTGTCCGTACTCTCGAATAAGCTGAATTTTTCCAGCTTCCTGATACGGAAAAAGACGTTCCACATAGATCTGCTCATCAGCCAGAAGTTTCTCCAGCAGATCATTCAGATCTTCCAGTCCTTCTCCTGTTTTTGCAGATATCTTCAGTGTATAGTCCGCTTTAAAATCTCTCAACACTGCAGCACCCGGAGCATCCTGTTTATTAAAAAGTGTAATGATCTTCTTCCCCATCACCCCAAGTTCCCGCAGTGTCTCGTATACGACATGCATTTGCATTTCAGCCTGAGTATTGGAACAATCTACAACATGAATGATATAATCCGCATATTTCGCTTCTTCCAGTGTACTCTTAAATGCTTCTACCAGATGATGTGGCAGCTTATGAATAAATCCTACTGTATCTGTCAGCAGAATCTGCTGCCCGTCATCCAGATTCAGCAGACGGGTGGTCGGATCCAGCGTTGCAAATAATTTATCCTCTGACAGAACATCTGAACCTGTCAGCTTATTTAACAAAGTGGACTTTCCTGCATTTGTATAGCCTACGATCGCCGCAGCCTTCATATTTCCTCTGGCGCGGCTTGAGCGGATCAGTTCTCTGTGTTTCTCAACCTGCAATAATTCCTGCTTCAGCGCAGAAATCCTTGTTCGGATCAAACGCCGGTCAGTCTCCAGTTTCTTCTCACCCGGACCTCTGGTTCCAATTCCACCACCCAGACGAGACAAAGATTCTCTTAATCCTACCAGACGTGCGGCTCTGTAACGAAGCTGGGCAAGTTCCACCTGTATCTTACCCTCACTGGTAATTGCACGCGCCGCAAAAATGTCCAGGATCAACAACGTTCTGTCCATGACCTTGCAGTCCAGTTCCCGCTCCAGATTATTTAACTGTGCCGGAGAGAGTTCATCATCACAGATAATTCCCGTAGCATCCATAGCATATACCAGTGCACGGACCTCTTCAATCTTACCTTTTCCAATATAAGTTCCCGGATGTACCGCCTCACGATTCTGTATAATCTTTCCGACCGTAACAGCTCCCGCAGTAGACGCAAGCTCCTCAAGCTCATCCAGAGATTCTTCTACATTGTCATTATCTCCTGTCTGAACTCCCACAAGAACGACACGTTCTTCCAGCTTTCCAAATTCTTCCATAATATCTCCTTAGTCAGACGAATGATTTGGTTAATTACTGCGCACTGTCAGTGTTATCTGTATCTGCGGTGTCAGCCGCTGCATCCGCCGCATTACTATCAGCAGTATCTGAGCTTTCCTCAGAATCCGTATTTGCTCCACTTACACGGGTATTAAGAAATGCCAGTTCTTTCTTTACAGTCTTATCACCCGGATATAACTCCAGATATTCTTTTGATTTCTGCAGTGCAGTCTGAAAATCCAGTTTCTTCTCATACACTGCGATCTCATTGAACAGCAGGCTTTGCAAATCTTTATCATCTGCTACATGAATGCCACTTGCAATATTAGAGAGTGCACTGTCATAATCTCCATCCTCTATATCACACAGAGCAAGTCCGTTAAAGCCCTTCGCCCCGTTGTCTGCCTGTGATACATACTGCTGGAACATAGTCCTCGCATTTGCACTGTCTCCCTGCTCCATATATACCATTCCAAGCAGAGCCAGAGCCTCTGTATTATCACCTTCTACTGCCTGCTTCAGTTCCTCAGCGGCATTATCATAGTCGTCCATATAATAATAAACTCTGCCTCTATCACAATGATCCTGTGCATTTTTAGCTGTGCCGGAAAGTGCTGCCTCCAGGTAACGAGTCCCGTCTGCTTCCATATCTTTATCCAGATATGCTTCGTAAATCTGAAGTGCTCTGTCATAAGTGGCATCTTCACTGTACGCCTGCTCGAAATTGGAAGACGCTTCTTCATAAGAATCCATGGCAAGTGCAGTCTCACCCGTCAGAAAATACAGATCTGCATCCATATCATACGACTCTGCCAACGCCTGACAGTCAGCCATTGCTTCATCATATGCTTTTGTCTTCAGATAAGCCGCAGCTCTGTAAGATAGAATATCTTTTTTCAGCTTCTTGCCTACTTTTTCACATGCCAGTGCATTACTGAAATCTGTTATGGCATCCTCATAATTTCCCAGCTTCAGCTGAGCCACACCCGCTCCCCTGTAAGACTGAGCCAGTTTCACACCTGCAGAGATCACAGTTTCGTATTCCTCCAGCGCGGTCTCATAATTTCCATTCTCCAGATCCTGTGCTGCCTGTTTATAATTTCTTGTATCCTCTGTACTGCAGCCCGTCAGGACAGTAAGGCTCAGACAGCCTGCAGCCAGAAATAATCCAGTTCTTTTACTCTTCATGTAATTCCTTTGTCAGCGGATCAGTCAACGATCAGCCCTTCTGCTTCCATTACTTTCACTACACGATCTACGTTTTCATGGCAAAGCTCATCAGTTCCTGCCTCTACCATAACACGGATCAGAGGTTCTGTACCGCTCTCACGTACAAGGATACGTCCGTCGGCACCCAGTTCCTTTGCAACCTGATTTACTGCTGCGATCACTTTTGGATTCTCTCTTGCAGTTTTCTTATCTGCTACACGCACATTTCTCAGAAGCTGCGGATATACCTTCATCTCCTTTGCAAGATCACAAAGAGTTGCTTTCTTTTCTATGCATGCTTCCATTACCATCAGAGAAGTAAGGATTCCGTCACCAGTTGCAGCATAACGGCTGAAGATAATATGTCCGGACTGCTCACCGCCCAGGCTGTAACCATTCTCCATCATATTCTCAGCTACATATTTATCTCCAACTGCTGTCTGTTCATATCTCATGCCTTCTCTTTCCAGAGATTTATACAGACCAAGGTTTGACATAACAGTTGTTACTACAGTATCGCCCTTTAATCTGCCCTGTTCTTTGAGATATTTTCCACATACATACATGATCTTGTCACCGTCGATCACATTTCCTTTATGATCAACAGCAATACAGCGGTCAGCATCACCATCATATGCAAATCCGATATCCAGGCCATTATCAACCACATATTTCTGCAGAACTTCAATATGCGTAGAACCGCAGTTTGTATTGATATTTGTGCCGTCAGGCTGATTATGGATTACATAAGTCTTTGCCTGAAGTGCATCAAATACACTCTTTGCAATTGCAGAAGAGCTTCCGTTTGCACAGTCAAGACCTACTTTCACACCCTTGAAATCACGGCTCGGAATAGAGATCAGATGTCCGATGTAACGGTTTCTTCCGGATGCAAAGTCAATAGTACGTCCGATGTCTTCTTTTGTTGCAAGCGGCAGATCCTCGATCAGACCATCGAGATATGCCTCGATTCTTGCCTCAACTTCTGCCTCAATCTTCTGTCCGTTGCCGTTGAGAAGCTTAATTCCATTGTCATAAAATGGATTGTGGCTTGCAGAGATCATAATTCCACAATCAAAATCTTCAGTACGTACTGCATAGGAAACGCTCGGAGTAGTCGTTACATGAAGAAGATATACATCCGCACCTGATGCAGTCAGACCTGCAACAAGTGCATACTCAAACATATAACTGCTTCTTCTTGTATCTTTTCCGATCACGATTTTGGCCTTATGTTCTCTTCCGTAATACCAGCCAACATAACGTCCTACTTTAAATGCATGATCTACTGTCAGTTTGACATTAGCTTCTCCACGAAATCCATCTGTTCCAAAATATTTTCCCATAATAGTTCTCCTTTACTCACAATGCTTCTTATATCATGTCCGCTTGCCTATATACCACTTTATGCCTCGGATCTGACGATATTCACACTCGCTGTGCCTTGCCTGTCTTATTTATAAAGCCCCTGCGGATACACACCTGCTTCTGTGAGATTCTTAAATGCGTTCATTACTGTTTCTTTATCTTCCTGATAAGTTACACCGAACCATGTATCTTTTGTTTCCAGAACATCCACCTTGGCACTTCCATTTTTGATCAGGTGATCTACCAGTTCAGGAAGCAGGTATTCTTTCTTAATATCATCCTGTGTCAGTCCGCCGAGGAACTCCACAAATCCCTTCTCAAGGATTTCCATAAAATCAGGTGTCAGTCCCCACATATTCATGGAAACCAGATCCTTAACATCCAGTTCCTGTACGCTTCCGTCAGCTTTTCTTGACTCGGCACCTGTCGCAGTTTTAAATATATCATGCGTTTCTGTTACACCTGTAAGCTGTCCATTCTCAATATTGCAGATTCCTCTTGTAACACTTCCGTTATCACTCAATGTATTTCCAAGTCTGAAGCCCGCCATGCAGATATGAATCTTTCCATCCTCCGGCTGTTCCTGTACAAGGTATTCATGCACTTTCACATAGGCCTCCTTTCCATAATAATCATCAGCATTGATAACGATAAACGGCTCATCCAAAACTTTCTTTGCAGCAAGTACTGCCTGTCCTGTTCCCCATGGTTTTGTACGTTCTGCAGGTTTGGTAAATCCTTCCGGCAGATCATCCAATTCCTGGAATACATATTCTACTTCTGTAATCTTCTCAATGCGCTCACCGATTACTTTACGAAATTCTTCTTCCAGATCCTTACGGATGATAAATACCACTTTGTTAAATCCGGCTTCCAGTGCATCATGAATAGAATAATCCATAATGATCTCACCCTGCGGTCCCACTGGCGCAAGCTGCTTGATTCCTTTTCCAAAACGGCTCCCAATTCCTGCTGCCATAATTACAAGTGCTGTTTTCTGCATAAATATTTTCCTCCTGTTTTCCTTCTCCTTATATCATGCGTTTTCAGCTGTTTCTTAATATATTGCCGTTTCCCTGTCCGGCAATTCCCCAGTTTTATTCTTCCTGCAGATTACTCAGCTTCGCTGCCTGGTCTGCGGCAATGAGGCTGTCAATGATCTCGTCCAGATCACCATTTAAGATATTCTCAAGTCTGTGCAGTGTCAGTTTGATTCTGTGATCTGTTACACGTCCCTGTGGGAAATTGTAAGTTCTGATTTTCTCAGATCGATCTCCTGTTCCGATCTGGCTTCTTCTTGCTTCTGCCTCAGCATCATGCTGCTTCGCAAGTTCCATCTCATACAGACGGGAACGCAGAACTTTCAGCGCTTTGTCTTTGTTCTTAAGCTGTGACTTCTCATCCTGACAGGAAATAACGATACCTGTAGGAATATGAGTCAGTCGTACAGCGGAGTCAGTAGTATTGACACACTGTCCACCATTACCGGATGCACGGAACACATCGAACTTACAGTCATTCATATCCAGATGGAAGTCAATTTCCTCTGCTTCCGGCATAATGGCAACTGTACAGGTAGATGTATGGATACGTCCGCCTGACTCTGTCTCCGGAACTCGCTGTACACGATGTACACCACTCTCATATTTCAGTCTGGAATATGCTCCCGCACCTGTGATCATGAATGTGACTTCTTTAAATCCTCCGATACCGTTTTCATTAAGGCTCATCATCTCAGTTTTCCAACGACGGGATTCTGCATATTTCACATACATACGATAAATTTCAGCAGCAAAGAGAGCTGCTTCATCTCCACCTGCACCTGCACGGATCTCAACGATAACGTTCTTATTATCATTCGGGTCCTTCGGGAGAAGCAGGATCTTAAGCTCATGCTCCAGTTCTTCTACATTCTTCTTTGCATCAGCCAGCTCTTCTTTGAGCATCTCACGCATGTCTTCATCTTTCTCTTCTTCAAGCATGGACAGACTGTCCTGGATCGTCTCCTTATTCTTCTTATATTCGCGGTAAGCATCTACGATTGGCTGCAGATCACTCTGTTCTTTCATCAGCTTCTGGAAATGTTCCTGATTATCTGTAACACCAGGCTCTCCAAGCTCATTAAGCACTTCTTCGAAGCGGATGAGCAGATCATCTAATTTATCAAACATGTTTCTCCTCCTATATTTTCTTTCGTCCAAAGACCACCCGGTCAAGTCCGGCGAGATCCTGTCTTATCTCAACATCCTCAAATCCTTCTTTTCGTAAAAGTTCTGCCACATCTTCTCCCTGGCTGCATCCGATCTCATATAAAAGCCAGCCGCCCGGAACAAGATAGTCTCCTGCCTGTTCAGTAATAGTCCTGTAAAAATACAGGCCATCTTCCATACCATCCAGTGCCATCCGGGGATCATGAAGTTTTACTTCGTCCATAAGCCCCTCGATTTCCGCAGTCGGGATGTATGGCGGATTTGAGATAATCATATCATAGGCTATGGTATGATTTCCATTATTATTTTCATTTTCTGTATCCGGACTTCCTTCATTTATAAAGTATTGTGCCGAAAACAGATTACTTTTTACAAATTCAGCCCTGTCATTTACTTCCAGGACCTGTGCATTCCGCCTTGCTACTTCCAGAGCCGGTTCCGACAGATCCACGCCGGTTCCATATGCCTGCGGCAGCTCTTTCAGAAGGCTGATCAGAATACATCCGGAACCTGTACACATATCCAGCACATGAGGTCCCTTCCCTGATTCTTCTGAATTCGTATTTTTCATACATTCAAGTGCCGATTCCACCAGTGTTTCCGTATCCTGTCTCGGTACCAGCACATTCTCATTTACATAAAATTCATATCCCATAAAAAAAGCCTGATGCGTCAGATGCTGCAGAGGTATGTGTTCAGCGCGTCTGCCGATCAGTTCCAGATACCGTTTTGCAGACTCTGCTGTAACACATTCTTCCCCGTGTGCAAAATAATACGCCCGGCTTTTTCCTGTGGTATATTCCAGAAGGAGCCAGGCATCCAGCCCGGCTTCCTGAATCCCTGCCTGTGCAAGGATATTTTGTCCTTTTTTTAATAATCCTGTCAGAGTTTCTCCGTTCATGGAGTTACACCTTTCTATTCTCACTTAATCAAACAGCAGTCTGCTCAGCTGCTTCAGTCTCTTCTGCCGGCGGAACTTCAACGCCAAACTCTTCCTTCAGATATGCTCTCCAGTCAAAAACAGCTTCTACTGCTTTAATAGCAACTTCTGCCATATCTGCTGTCGGCTCCTTAGTTGTCAGTTTCTGCATTGCCAGACCCGGTTTGCTGAAGAAATCTGCAATCTTACTGTCAGATCTGCCTGCCCACTGGATAATTTCAAATGAAATTCCGGCAACAACCGGAACCATGAGAAGTCTTCCGAATAATCTCACCCAGTAAACCGGAACCAGTACAAAAATAAAATGCAGGAAAATACTGACCAGCATAACCAGAAACAGGAAGCTGGTTCCACACCGTTTATGCTGTCTGGAACTTGCCAGAACATTCTCCACTGTAAGCGGAAGTCCATGTTCTACGCAGTTAATACATTTATGCTCAGCACCATGATACATGAACGTTCTCTGAATATCTTTCATTCTGGAAATCAGAAGCATATATCCCATAAATAATGCAAGCTTCACGAACGCCTCTACTACTGTAACTACAAACTCAGAGGCTCCCACTTTTCTGCAAAGGCTCGCCAATGCATACGGAAGCAGCATAAATGCAGCAATAGATACTACAATGGAAATAGCAACAGTCACATACAGCAGCCATTTGAACTGCTTATCTTCTTTTGCCTTCTTAGCTGCACGCTCTTCCTCTGAAAGTGCAGCATTCTTCTGCGTCTCCTCTTCGTCCTCTTCATCTCCTGCGATCTCGGCAGAATACATCAGGCATTTGGTACCCACTACCAGAGAATCTACGAAGCTGACTACACCGCGGATCAGCGGATATTTCAAAAATTTCGCATTTCCGAATGTACACTTGTAGTCTTCTACTTTTAATTCAATCTCATTGTCCGGCCTGCGGACAGCAATGGAATATTTATCTTTATGGCGCATCATAATGCCTTCCATCACAGCCTGGCCGCCGATATTTGATGATTTCATTCTTTTCTCCTAAAGAAAATATTTAAGAAAACAAGAAAGGCTGAGATTTCCCAACCTCAACCTTCTCAATTCATACTATATTCTGATTATTTCAGGCCGTATTTCTTATTGAACTTATCGATACGTCCACGAGCCTGAGCTGCCTTCTGCTGACCTGTATAGAATGGATGACATTTAGAGCAGATTTCTACGTGGATGTCCTGTTTTGTAGATCCTGTTACAAAAGTGTTTCCACAGTTGCAGGTTACAGTTGCCTGATAATAATTAGGATGGATTCCTTCTCTCATGATTTTCACCTCTCTGTAAAGATTCTATTTTCTATTCGTATTCATTTGACGAATTTACTATTAAACAGCTTTATGAGTATAACATATAGACCTGTGGAATGCAAGCTATTTCAGAAAAATTTCTGTTTTTTTACAGTCTGCACAAACTCCTCGTTATTTCTGGTTCGCGCAAACATATTCAGTATCTGTTCTACTGCATCCTCGGACTTCATGCCATTCAGAGCTTTACGCATAATATATACGGCTTCCTGTTCCTCTTTATTAAGTAGCAGGTCTTCTCTTCTTGTACCGGACTTCTGAATGTCGATGGCCGGGAATACCCGTTTTTCCTGCAGTTTACGGTCAAGAACCAATTCCATGTTGCCTGTTCCCTTAAATTCCTCATAGATCACATCATCCATCTTGCTTCCTGTGTCAACCAGTGCAGTGGCAAGAATCGTAAGGCTGCCACCCTCTCTCATATTTCTGGCAGCACCGAAAAATCTCTTCGGCATATGAAGAGCCGCCGGATCCAGACCACCGGAAAGAGTTCTTCCGCTTGGCGGAATGATCAGGTTGTATGCTCTCGCCAGCCTTGTAATAGAATCAAGAAGAATGGTAACATCTTTCTTATGCTCTACCAAGCGGCGTGCACGCTCTACTACCATCTCTGATACACGTTTATGATGTTCCGGCAACTCATCAAAGGTGGAATAAATAACCTCTACATTATCACCGCGGATGGCCTCTTTAATATCCGTAACCTCCTCAGGACGCTCATCGATCAGAAGAATGATCAGATGCATATCCGGATTATTTTTCAGGATAGATTTCGCAACATCTTTTAAAAGGGTTGTCTTACCAGCTTTCGGAGGAGACACGATCATACCTCTCTGACCTTTACCGATCGGACTGATCAAATCCACGATTCTCATGGCAACTGTACCGCCTGGTCTTTCCATTTTAAGTCTCTCATTCGGAAAAACCGGTGTCATATCTTCGAAATTATATCGTTTCTGTCCTTCACTTGGATGGAATCCATTAATAGACGTTACATATAAAAGGGCACTGAATTTCTCTCCCTGTGTCTTAATACGGATGTTTCCTTTGATAATATCTCCTGTTTTCAGATTAAATCTGCGGATCTGAGACGGTGAAACATAGATATCATTCTCACCTGGCAGATAATTCTCACAACGGATAAAGCCATATCCGTCAGGAAGTACCTCCAGGATTCCGTCTGCACGTTCCCCGCTGTCGAGCTGCTGTACAGTCTCAGCCGGTGCATGGTACTGTGGTCTCTCCTGTGTTCTGTCAGCCTGACTTTCCTGACTTCTTTCCTGCACATGCTCTGTCTGACGGTCCTGGTTTTTATCCTGTGTACGCTCCTGTCCTCTGTCCTGTCCACGTTCCTGATTCCTGCCGTAATGCTGTGGTCTGCTGTGCTGCTGAGTTCTCTCCACTGCACTCTCCTGTAGTTTTTCCTGTACATTTTCCTCTGCTTTTGAAGCCTTTTCCAGTTCATCTTCGTGAAGCATTCTCTCGATCAATTCCGGTTTTCTTAATGTAGAAATCCCTTTTAATCCTCTGGCCTTTGCCAATTCCTTTAAAGTTGCCAGTGATAATGATTCATACTTTTCTCTCATAAAATAATCCTCTGCTCTTTGTCAAATTCATGATTACAATTATTTTGATTTCATGTTTTTTATTTATTATGCATCTGTGAGTATATATGCTCTTTTTATAAAGCTTCTTCATAAATGTTAATGGGATAATCTGTCAGAAATGACATGAATATCAGATTTTGTTACTGTCCAAAACAATAACTGAATTTATTTTATCTTAACACATTTTTTTTCCTCTGTCTACATTACCATATTATTCCAGATTTGTTCTGTTGGCAAGATATTTTGAACGACAGAAAAATGACAGAATCGACGTTCACCGGATAAAAAAGATCCGGAGACATCTGCCTCCGGATCCTGACATCATTTTAGCTGATCTGGTTAATGTACCAGATTTCCCACCAGTCCATAAGAAACAATATACATGATCACTGTTGCCATGATAATCCCGCAGAGGATTGCCATAGATGATTTCTTAATATCAATTTCCAGAAGAGATGCGATCAGAGATCCTGTCCATGCTCCTGTTCCCGGAAGCGGAATTCCTACAAACAACATCAGGCCCCAGAATTCATATTTCTTTACCTGATCACTTTTCTTCATTGCACGATTCTCCAGTCTGATGATCAGTCCCCTGAAAAGTTTGGTCTTCTTTAATACCTTAAATATCTGTCTGATAAACAGCAGAATAAAAGGAATCGGAATAATATTTCCAACAATGCAAAGCGGAATCGCCTTTGCTGCCGAAATCTTAAGCAGAGATGCTGCTAGCAGTCCCCCTCTAAGCTCCAGCAGCGGAATCATTGAAATAATAAACACCGCTCCTTCCGGCGAAATATATTGTGACAGGTTCTGCGAGAACCAATGTACCAGTGCCTCCATAAAGCCTCCTAGATTTTATTTCAGATATTTTTTTAAAAAGTCAATAAAAGTCTGCATTTCTTCTCTTGTTCCGATGGTAATACGAAGGAAGTTGTTGATCCTATCTTTCGGAAAATAGCGCACATAAATATGCTGCTCTCTCAACGCCTCAAAAAGCTTTGAAGCCGGGCAGTTCTCATGAGTAGCAAAGATAAAATTGGACTTGGAATCCTGGAAAGAGAATCCCAGTGCTTTCAGTTCTTTCTTTGTCCATTCACGTGTCTCTATGATTTTATTACAGGTCTCCTCAAAGTATGCATGATCCTTCACAGCTGCCACACCGGCAGCAAGCGCTGTGCGATCCATAGTATAAGAGTTAAAAGAATATTTCACATCATTCAGGAATTTGATCAGTTTCTTATTACCACAGGCAAAACCAATTCTCATGCCGGCCATGGAACGGGATTTTGAAAAAGTCTGTACAACCAGAAGGTTATCATACTTTTCGATCAGCGGCAATGCTGACCGGCCACCAAAATCCACATATGCTTCATCTACAATTACTATCACATCCGGATTATGAGAGATAATATCTTCCACATCCTCTAATGGCATCTCCACACCGGTCGGCGCATTTGGATTTGGAAAAACAATTCCGCCATTTTCTCTGAAATAGTCTTCCTTTTTTATATGAAAGTTCTCATCCAGTGCCGGTCTCTCATATGGGATACGAAACAGGTCGGCCCAGACATCATAAAACGAATACGTAATATCAGGAAACAGAACCGGCTTCTCTGAATTAAAGAATGTCAGAAAGCTCATAGCAAGAACATCGTCAGAACCTACTCCTACAAAAACCTGCTCATCTTTCAGTCCATAATTCTCCGCGATGGCATGTACCAAATCTCCTGCTGTTGAATCCGGATAAAGTCTCATAGTATCTGTATCCATGTCTTTCAGTGCTTTTTCTACCCCAGGTGCAGGAGGATATGGATTCTCGTTTGTATTCAGTTTAATCATATCCGGCTGGTTAGGCTGTTCACCTGGTGTATATGGTATTACTTTACGGACGTTTTCTTCCCATTTGCTCATTTCTCTAATTCCTTTCCTGCGACATTCTTGCGTAATTCAACTGCGTCACTGCACAACAGCAGAGACCGCTTATCTGCTATTGTAATCATACGCAGACTATTTGTCAATATTACTACCGGACACTTTATGCCCTGTACCAGACTTCACGCGGCCTGCCTCATACTCCTTCAGCTCTCCCAGTGCCTTCGGAGCCAGCGGATACAAGACAAGAATATTAAAAATCGTCATTAATCCAATTCCCACATCTCCCAGGTCCCACACAAATGTATAGGCTGCAATTCCACCGATAAACAGCATTACCAGCGCCAGAATCTTATAGGCAGTCTGCCAGCACCACTTATCCCCGAATAAATACGCCACATTACTTCTGGCATAAAACAGAATACCAAGAAAAGTAGAAAAGCTAAACATAAACAACGTAACCGCGATAAAAATTACTCCGAACTTTCCCAGATGGTAGTCCATAGCAGTCTGTAACAGATTCATTCCGGACAGCCCTGCAGTCACCCTTTCCGGTACCAGAAGCATGATCATAGCTGTACAACTGCAAATCACAATAGTATCTACAAATACACCCAACGCCTGCACCAGACCTGCCTTTACCGGCTGATCACATTCCGCCGCTGCTGCAGCACAGGGAGCAGAACCGGAACCTGCCTCATTTGAAAACAGACCTCTTTTAATTCCATTCATTAACACAGCGCCAAATCCGCCGGCAGCCACCTGACGCAGCCCAAATGCTTCTCTGAATATCTTACTGAACACTCCCGGAAGGCTTCCAATATTTGTAAAAATAATAAACAGCGTGATCACGAAATAAAATACAGCCATAACCGGCACCAGCAGATCCAGAACTTTAACTGTGGCATTCTTTCTCAGAACAATTACCGCTGCAATAATTGTCAACCCCATAGTTGTATATAAGGGCGGAATAGAAAACGCATTTTCAAAAGATGATGCTACAGAGTTGCTGATCACCTGACTGATCCCGCACCAGCAGATCAGACCGGAAATGGCAAACAGCACTGACAAAAGCACTTTCTTTTTCTTCTTTCCCTGTCTTTCTTCTATATAATGGTGGATATAATAGGCAGGACCGCCTCTGTATCCTCCATAAAGAGGATCTTTTTCTTTAAAAAGCTGTGCCAGTGTTGCTTCTATAAATGCAGTAGAAGAACCAATGATAGCAGTCACCCACATCCAGAATACCGCACCTGCACCGCCTGCCGAAACCGCAGCTACCACACCGACCAGATTTCCCATTCCGACTCTCGTAGCCGTAGAAACGATCAGTGTCTGGAATGAAGACAGACTGCTCTTGTCATCCTTACCTTTCTTCTCAACCAATGCTTTCAGCATATCCGGAAAAAGCCTGATAGGCAGGCATCTCGTCCGAATTGTAAAATAAATTCCCGTCGGTATCAGCAAAAGAATCAGAAGCGAAATTCCCAGACTACTTCCTCCCGGAAGCGGAATTTTTAATAAATCTCCCCATAGAAATGAGTACACCTTTTCAATTAAAGTTACGATCATATTTTTATCCTTTCAGATTTTTACTGTAGCTAACCATAAAACGGATAGCTTCGTTTTACTTTTCCCATATCCGTCCGTTGATACTTTAACGTTTCAACGCAGGCTCATTTAAGTAGTATATCATTAATACGGTTCTGCGTAAATCAGCTTTTTTATATTTTGCCGATTGGCAAACCCATTCTGCAAGTTACAATTAGCGGCGTAAAAAATAAATAATCTTTTTTACGAAAACAGGCACCTGTATAAATGGAGATATCTCCAATATACAGGTGCCTTTCTTAATTACATCATAACTTCATCTGATACAGCTTACCAGAATCAACTCAACCTTCCTATGCGAACATACTGATCACAATCGCACAGATCAGTCCTGTGAATCCTATAATTGTTTCCATCATTGTCCATGATTTTAAGGTTGTCTTTTCATCAATCTCAAGCAGAGAACTTACCAGCCAGAATCCGGAATCATTTACATGGCTGAATGCAGTTGCACCGCCATTGATCGCACAGACCATAGCAGCCAGGTAAACAGGGGACAATCCTGCAACTCCAGGCATCGCTGCCATGATTCCTGCAGCCATTGTCATCGCCACAACTGCTGCACCTACAGATGCACGGATCAGTCCTGCGATCAGGAATGCTACAAGAACCAACGGAAGTCCACTCTTTTCAAGTGCCGGTCCGATGATATCGCCCATGCCGCAGTCCTGTAGAACCCAGCGGATGATTCCACCGCCTGTAATGACCAGAAGGATCTGTCCTGTAGGGCGAAGGGAACGATCCATAATCTTCTTCAGCTGATCTCCGTCATACCCCTGCTTCTTTCCAAGGAAATACATTGCAAATAATACTGCAATGATCAGCGCTACAAATGGTGTTCAAAGGAATTCCAGTACCGGGCGGATTCCATCAATTCCAGGAATATACGCAGAAACTGTGCTACAAAGGATCAGAACCAGTGGAACAAGAATGATACATAATACAGTAGAGAACTTCGGAAAATTTGCTTCCTCTTCTTCTCTGACTTCCTGAATATTGGACGGAAGTCCTGTATTAATACGGCTGCCAATAAATTTTGACCATAAAATTCCGGCAAAAATTAATGAAAGAATACCGACCGGCACACCCACTGCAATCATAACACCCAGATCTACATTCAGCATATTCGCAACAAGTACAGATCCTGCTGATGGCGGGATAAATGCAAAACCAGTTGCAAGACCTGCTAATAATGGAATTACATAATATAAGGTAGATTTCTTTGTTTTCTTTGCAAGTCCGAATGCCAGTGGAATCAGGATTACCACACCTGCTTCAAAGAATACTGTAGTTCCGACTACCAGTCCTGTGATTCCAAGGGCAATTCCTGCCTTTTTCTCACCGAACTTATTTACCAGTGTCTGAGCCACACATTGTGCGCCTCCTGATACTTCCAGGATCCCACCGAATAAAGAACCCAGACCGATCAGTAATACAATTCCCTGCAGTGTCTCACCGGCACCTTTTTCCACTGTGCTTACCAGAGTCGGAACCGGCATTCCCGCTCCGAGACCAATGAACAAAGCTGAAATCAACAGGGATAATACCGGGTGAATTTTAAATTTGATAATAAGCAACAGCAACAATACAATACCTGCCGCTGCCGCGATCAACAGCCTTGATGGCTCTGCTGCGAATACCGCTTCTGTCATTTTCATTTTCCTCCTGAATATGAAATAATTTGCTGTTTTTTGGTTAATATATGGGGACGCTGTTTTTGCGTCCCCCATATATTTTATTATCTTAATTTTTTAGACAGACAAATGTACTATATCCATTTCAACACACAATTTCATAATGCATAACTGTCTTTATTTATCAGAGAAAATGCTCACCTGTCCACAAATTTGATCAAAAGGTAAATACATATCTGATACTTACTGTTTTCCCCAAGTCAGACAAATAAAATTATCCCACATATTTATGTATAGTCGCTCTTACAGCACCAGGTCCTGCGATCATTTCACGGAACATATCCTCTATTTTCTCTCCTACACCATCTTTGTAAAGATCAGTAAAGAACAGACGCTCATTAGAAAGGATTGGTTTTAATTGATCCCTGAATGTCTCCGGTTTGCCAACTACGATATCCTTAAACTGCTCCTGAAGTTCCTCATTCATTGGATCTGGTGCAAGTTCAAATTTGTTTCCTTCATCATCTACACCCAGCATATATCTGAGCCATCCTGCAATACCAAGAGGAATCGCTGTCAGTCTGGACGCATCTCCGAATTTCTGTACATACGCTTTAATTGTCTCACCAAAACGGATACCAACCATCTGAGATACATCTACTGCCAGGCGAAGGTTTGTGTCTCCCAGATATTCATTCGGGAAACGGTCATTGAAGAGCTCATCCACAAATGCCTGAGGGGAAAGGATTCCTGGATTTGCCACTACCGGAAGACCTTCATCATAAGCAATCATACGCGCCATCTTCATCATATCTTCATTTGTATTCAACATATGTGCAAACAGATCGTATCCAAGAACTACGCCCAGCGGACCTGTAGCAGAATGAACAGGATTCAGGCATACAGTTACTTTCATACGCTCGGAAAGATTAACTGTATTTCTGTCTGCCATATATACGCCGAAACCTTTCTCCAGAGCCGGACGACCGTTCGGGAAGCTGTCTTCAATTACAAGGTACTGCGGTTTCTCAGCATTTACAAATGGTGCAATGTATGTTTTCTTGCTTGTGATCACCGGCTGCATATTCTCAACACCAAGTTTCTCAAGATCTGCTGCAATCTGTTCGCTTGGACGAGGTGTAATCTTATCGATCATTGTCCATGGGAAAGCAACCACTTTCTCATTACTTACATAATTTACAAATCCTTCATCTACAAATCCGGCTTTCTGCCATTCTTTTGTCATTGTCAGGACAGATTCACGAAGTTTTGCGCCATTCTGTGAGCAGTTGTCCATGGAAACCAGAGCGATCGGATATTTGCCTGCTTTATATCTCTCATAAAGCATTGCAACCAACACTGCCATCGCGCCTGTAGCTTTGTCAGGACCATTCTTGATATCTGCTTCTACAAACGGAAACCATGTTCCGTCAGCTTTCTGTAATGCATATCCTTTCTCTGTAATTGTAAAGGAAACCATCTGCAGAGATTTACTGGTGAAGATTTCTTTCAGGCGGTTCCACTGTGCTTCATCAGAAGACTGTGCTTTTACTGCTTCTGCAAGAGCACCGATTACTTTGTACTCACGGGTTCCATCACCGTGAAGAATTACACTTAATCCCAGATTGTCATATGGATCATAAATCTTATCTACCACATCATAGTCAAAAGTTTCCACACAGGTAATGCCGCGGTCCAGAACTCCCTCTTCCAGAAGACCATCTGCAATACCACCGATAAATACACGGAAAATATTTCCGATTCCGAAATGTACCCAGCCAGGTTCTTTCTTTGCTTTCTCGGAAACAGCTTCCACATTATAACCCGGAAGTGTGATTCCTGCCTTTTCCCATGCTTCACGTTCTTTGATTCCATTGATTGATAACTTCATTGTTGCATCCTCCCTGTTTTTTACTTGTTTTCTTTTGATTATCTGTTATGTATTTGACTTACGCTTATATCTTAACTATAAGTTGAGTATATATCTTTCTGCAAAAAAAATCCATTGACAGAAATTCTAATTTTTGAAATCTGTTTTTGTATAGTTTTACCAGTCAACATGAATTTTTATTGAACTGTTCACACGCATTGATTGCAATTTTATTTACTGTATACTACAATACACATGGAACTTAACTTTATCTAATAACAGAATCAGGAGAATCTTATGAGCGAAAAGGGATTAACGACTATCAGTCTGAAGAAAATAAATAGATCCAAAGTCTATCAATATATTTACAGAAAAAAAATGACATCAAAAATGCAGATCGTGCAAGAATTGCAGATGGGGCTGTCCACAGTCAGCCAGAATCTGAATCTGCTTGAAAAGGAAGGTCTGATTGAAAAGAGTGGATATTTCGAATCCACCGGAGGACGTAAAGCAAATGCGATCCAGATCGTATCCGACTTTAAGATTTCCATTGGCATCGGCATCTTAAAAAAAATGTTTCATATTACTGCAGTTGATCTGTATGGAAATGCTTTTTATACAGACACGATACCGCTTCCCTATTCCAACACCCCCGAATACTACAGGCAGGTCACTGACAAAATCAAAGAATTTATTGCCGAAAAACAATATAACGATGAGAAAATCCTCGGCGTTTCCATCGCTACCCAGGGAATCACTTCCCCGGATCACACAACTGTACTGTATGGAAATATCATGAACAACGCAGGTATGAAGCTGGAAGATTTTTCCCAATATCTGCCATATCCATGTTATCTGGAACACGATTCCAAATCAGCCGCCTTTCTGGAGCTCTGGAATCATCCGGAACTTGACAGCGCCGTTGTCTTCCTTTTAAATAGAAACCTTGGCGGCGCGATCATCACCAATCATCAGATTCATCAGGGAAGTTCCATGCACAGCGGTACCCTGGAACATATGTGTATTGATCCCGACGGTCCTCTCTGCTACTGCGGAAACCATGGCTGTCTTGAAACCTACTGTTCCGCCAATTCACTGGAACTGGCTTCAGGAATGACAGTAAAAGAATTTTTCCAGCTTTTACGCGAAAAAAAATCTTCCCAGCTTTTACAAATCTGGAAAGACTACCTTAATCATCTGGCATTTGCCATGAAAAATTTAAATCTGGTTATTGATGCGCCGATCATTATCAGTGGATATCTTGCTCCTTATTTTACAGATGAAGATATTGAATATATTACTGAACATATCAACTCTGCCACACCATTTACCCTGGACAAAACCCACATTCTGGTTGGAACTAACGGCCAGTATACACCGGCCATCGGAGCAGCTTTGTATTATGTAGAACAGTTTATTCATGCTGTGTAATAACCGTCAAAAATATTTTTATATACATAGAATGGAGGGAAAAAGCTCTGTCATAGAACTTTTTACCCTCCATTATTTAAAAATAAATTAGCTTTTATCGCTGTCCTTTATCATAAGGAATTCCCTCCGCTTTCGGTGCTTTTGATTTTCCGGAAGAAACAGCAAGCACAAGCAGGGAAATAATGTACGGAAGCATCTTATAGAATGTTCCCGGAATGTTCAGGGATGCGAGGAAATCAAATCCTGAATATACATTGGATAACGCACGGAAAAGTCCGAACAGCAAAGCTGCCAGTGCGATCAGATTAGGTTTCCACTGTCCAAAGATCATAACTGCCAGTGCCAGGAATCCAAAACCTGCAACACCGTTCTCAAATTTCCACTCGGAAACACCGGCTGTAATATATACGATACCGCCAAGTCCTCCCAGAAATCCGGAAATCAAAACACCAATATATCGCATTTTGTAAACATTGATTCCGACAGAATCTGCTGCCTGCGGATGTTCACCACATGCCATCAGTCGTAACCCAAGACGTGTACGATATAACACAACATTTGCCAGAATCAGAAGTATAATTGTGATAATCATAAACCAGTTTACTTCAAAGCCTGCAATCTTTACAATGGAGAATGCTTTTTTCTGATTGATGTACTGGATAGTAGATGCTACGTTGTTTGGGTTCTCTGCCATGTTGATGGCTTTTACAAATACAGTTGCAGCTGCAGTTGCCAGCATATTCATCGCAGTTCCTACCAGTGTCTGATCGGCATTAAAGTTAATAGCTGCTACTGCGAGAAGAAGTGAAAAGATCATACCAAAGACTACACTGCCAAGTACAACGCCGATCACCATAGCTGCTGGTGAGAGATTCGGCATATATTTCATGACCAGCGCTCCGCCAAGTGCTCCTGCAACCATAATTCCTTCAAGACCCAGGTTAATGATTCCGCTTCGTTCGGAGAAACAGCCGCCAAGTGCAACCAGTAATAATACTGATGCGTAGATCAGAGTATACTGTAATAATAATGCCATGCTTATTCTCCTCCTTTCTTCTCTGCTGCGTTCTTTTTCTTATCTTGTGATTTCTGGATCCTGCTTCTCATTACATGTTTGAAAAATAACACAAATCCACAGAAATAGATGATGATCGCTGCGATCAGGTCTGAGATCTGTGAGCAGTAAACCATTTTATCTACATATGCACCACCACTGGTGATATGCTGGATAAAGAATGAAGAAAAAATAACACCGATTGGATGGATACCACCAAGGAATGCCGCTGCGATTCCGTTGAATCCCATATTCGGAACTGCTGTCTGTGCACAGGACCACTGCTCGATTCCGCATAAGTACAGGAATCCTGCTCCCAGTCCGGCAAGTGCACCGGAAATTGCCATTGTAAGAATAATATTTTTCTTCTCTCTCATACCTGCATACTTTGCAGCATTGATGGAGAGTCCGGTTGCTTTCAGCTCATAACCCAGCTTTGTTTTATCAAGAATTACCCATACCAGAATAGCCAAAATAACTGCCAGCGGGATGGCGATGGTTACATAACGGTTATCTGCAAATAAATGCTGAAGTCCCAGGTGAGGAATCAATGCATTGGGGTTATTGGTACGAAGCGGAAGTGTATAAGTAGTTCCTGATTCTTTTACCTCTGTAAGTACTGTGTTTACTGCATACAGGCTGATCCAGTTCAGCATGATACATGCGATTACTTCGTTTACGTTCAAATACGCCTTTAATGCACCTGCGACAGCACCAAGTACTGCACCGCCCAACATTGCCATGATCAGGCATACCCACCACGGTGCATTGTAATGAATCCCAAAATACAATGCAAGTCCGGCGCCTACAGAATACTGTCCAGATGCTCCGATATTAAATAAACCTACTTTGTAAGCAAAAAGGACAGACAGCGTACACATCAGAAGCGGGGCCGTTTTTGCAAGAGTGCTTCCGAAATATTCCAGTGCAACTTCCGGTCTTGGGAAATACAGGAAGTTCTGCAGGATTGCAGTGATGGCTCTTCCTGCTCCTGCAGGGTTGATGGCAAGAAGTACTATATAACCTACAACAAGTCCCAGTAAAATACAGAACAGGGACGCAAGTAAGGTCTGGACAGCTCCATTCGACAGTATATTTTTTTTCTCTTTATTCATCTCTTAAACCTCCTGTCTCTTGGCGCCAGTCATATAAAGGCCAAGTTCTTCTACTGTTACTTCTTCCGGTTTGAATTCTCCGACAATCTCTCCCTCATGCATAACAAGGATTCTGTCGGAAACGTCCATAACCTCATCCAGTTCCAGGCTGACAAGAAGTACTGCTTTTCCTTTGTCACGCTCTTCGATAATCTGTTTGTGGATCAGTTCGATAGCACCTACATCTACCCCTCGGGTTGGCTGTACAGCGATCAGGAATGATGGATCTTTATCGATTTCTCTGGCTACAATGGCTTTCTGCTGATTACCGCCTGACATAGTTCTTGCTACTGTCACTGCACCCTGGCTTGATCTGACATCAAATTTGTTGATCAGTTTCTCTGCATAACTTCTGATTTCTTTTTTCTTTAGGAAACCGAACTTATTAGTGAACTGTGGCTTGAAATATGTCTGGAGTACCATATTGTTCTCCAGGGAATAATCAAGTACCAGACCGTGTTTGTGTCTGTCTTCCGGAATATGGCTCTCTCCGAGAACGGATCTCTGGCGGACAGATGCTTTTGTGAGATCCTGACCATTCATATGAATGGTTCCTGATTTCAGTTCTGACAGACCGGAAAGGCCGTATACCAGCTCACTCTGACCGTTTCCATCGATTCCGGCGATGCAGACGATCTCACCCTCTCTTACCTGGAATGACACGTTCTTTACTGCGTCTTTCTTATGATTCTCACCGGCAACTGTCATTCCTTTGACATCCAGCACTACTTTGCCTGGTTTTACCGGTGCTTTGTCCACTTTGAAGCTGACATTTCTTCCTACCATCATAGCAGAAAGTTTTTCCGGGGTCGTGTCTTTGATATTAACAGTGTCGATGTATTTTCCCTTGCGAAGGATAGTGCAGCGGTCTGCTACTTCCATAATCTCATTCAACTTATGTGTGATAAAAAGAATACTTTTTCCTTCTGCTGCAAGTCCTTTCATGATTTTCATGAGTTCTGCGATTTCCTGCACGGTAAGTACAGCGGTTGGCTCATCAAAAATCAGAATTTCGTTGTCACGGTAAAGCATCTTCAGAATCTCGGTTCTCTGCTGCATTCCAACTGTAATGTTCTCTACCAGAGCGTCCGGATCTACCTGGAGATGGTATTTCTCAGACAGTTCCATAACTTTCTTTCTGGCATCGTCTTTTTTTAACAGACCGTGTTTTGTAGTCTCTACTCCAAGGATGATGTTATCAAGTACGGAAAAACATTCTACCAGTTTGAAGTGCTGGTGTACCATACCGATCTGCAGATCATTGGCATCGTTTGGATTCTTAATTTCCACTTTCTTTCCGTCTTTGCGAATCTCACCTTCATCTGGCTGATACAGACCAAACAGAATACTCATCAGTGTTGATTTTCCGGCTCCATTTTCGCCAAGAAGTGCATGAATCTCACCTTTTTTCAACTGAAGCGTAATATTATCGTTTGCCACGATTCCGGGAAAACGCTTGGTAATATTCAGCATTTCAATTGCATATTCAGACATACTATTGTTCCCTTTCCCTTTTGTTATTTGATCGTACCCTGACGTACATTTAATTTTACAGATACCTGCGGCATTTCATCTGTGCTGTTGTTGACTTCGACCTTACCGTCAAAGATGTCCGCTACGAGTTTCTTATAATCTTCCAGCCCAAAATCATCGTTCCACTGAGTGGTATCCTCCGGCAGTCCGACATAGTTCAGAGACATATCATCCTTGGATACAAGTCCAAGATTCTCTACTTTTCCTACATGTTCTTCCCATGTTCCGTCATAAATGATGGAGTCAAGCATAGAATTTACAGTTGCTGTAAGACTCTTCATTGCCGAAGTAATGGTCATTCCTTCACCGTATGCATCGATGGTCGGAGACTGGTCAGAGTCCACTCCGATGATCTTACCGCCGACTTTTGCCGCTGCTTCCGCTGCTGAAGTAAAAATACCGCCGCCACATGCGAACACAACTTCCGTACCATTACTGTACCAGGTGTCCATAGCCGCTGTAATCTCTGTGGAACCGTAGAACTGACCACCATATGCGTATTCAATGGTCACATCATCTGTGATTCCCATTTCTTTTGCCGCCGCATCGATTCCCTGTACATATCCATAACCATAACGCATAACTCCCGGCACTGCCTGACCGCCAAGGAATCCGAGATGACGATATCCAAGTTTCACCGCTGTATATCCTGCCAGATATCCTGGTATTGCTTCCTGATAGATTGCCAGATAGGTGTTCTCTGTATTATAATAATCAGCCACATTGTAGGCATCCGGGTCATCATAATAAGCATTTCCCACTGCTGCTGCACCGATATCACTTGCACTCATATCCAGGACAATAAATTTAATATCCGGATATTTGAAAGTCGTATCTACAATTGTCTGAGCAAAAACATATCCGGGCATTACCAGAATGTTATACCCTTCCGCTACTGCCACATCAACCATGGCTGTTCTGGCATAATCCGTATCACCGTCCGGTTTCTTGTAAGTAAAATCAATATTATGTTCTTTGCAGTAATCTCTGCATGCTTCATAGGTTGTCTGGTTAAATGACTGGTCTGTGATGTCTCCTGCGTCTGTGATCATGCAGACTCTGTATTCGGAACTGCCTGTATTCTCTGTAGTTACAGACTTCCCTCCGCATCCGGATAACATAAGAACAAGCATCGCTGCAATCAGCAGGACAGACACTGCTTTTTTACATTTTTTCATGCGTTTTGTTTCCTCCATTGTATTGTGTTTTTATTTTGCTGTGAATTTCTGGATTTATCCGCTGTAAAAATATAGAAGACAAATGTCCTGAAAAATATTTTTACCTGGTCATGATAAAATACAGCATAATTTCAAACTTTTTAAATAATATCATAATTTGAAACATTTTTATAGAAGTTTTTTTCTCAAAAAAGGTTGAATTTTACGGGACTTTTTTCCTATAGCAATTTCAGGAAATCCGATTTGTCCATATAAAAATACCTGCTGCAGGATATGCAATATATATTATCCTCTATCAGCAGGTATTTTTTTATTTATTCGTTAATCAGTTTATCATTTACATATTCAAATCCAAGGCGATTTACCGTATCTGCAAAACGTTCACCTGCGATTCCCTCATTTTTGAACAGCAGGATTGCTTTCTCTACTACATTCATTACCTCTTCTTCATCTGTAAAGATTTTGGTAAGAGTACGTCCATGCGCAACTCGCTTGCCCCAGCGGCCGCCTATGTAAATCTTGTATCCATCCTGGTATTCTGTAACTGCCCCAAATGGACATTTACCCTTACAGCGTCCACAGTGATTGCATTCTTCCGGGTTAATGTAGATTTTGCCATCTACTACTTTTGGAACATGAACCGGACAGTTCTTTTCAATCTGACATTTCTTACATCCGCGGCATTTCTCTATATCCGGTTTCGGAATTCGCTGACCAATGATCCCAAGGTCATTCAGGTTTGGTTTTACACAGTTGTTTGGACATCCGCCTACTGCGATTTTGAATTTATGTGGCAATGTTACGTCATGATATCCTACATAAAAACGCTCATGGATTTTTTCACTGAGTGAAAATGTATCAATCAGGCCGTACTGACAGGTGGTTCCCTTACAGGATACTACCGGACGTACTTTAGCTCCTGTTCCTCCCGTGAGCAGTCCGTGTTCTCCAAGAAACGTGATCGCACCTTCCAGGTTATCGTAAGGTACTCCCTGGATTTCCATACTCAGTCGTGTTGTCATGGTTATTTCGCCATTTCCAAACTTCTCTGCCGCATCGGCAATAGCGCGGTGTTCATCTGTAGTGATACGACCGTTTCTGGTGATTACCCGGATGTTAAAGATATCGTCATAGCGTTTATCTTTCAAACATCCAAGACCTTTTACCCTTTTGATCTCTTCCGGACTCAGCTTTGTACCGGTAGTTGTTTCTTTCTCCTGTTTCATGTAAGTTCTCCTTTTTCTTGCACTTTGGTATTGCTTGTTCCAGTCATTTATACAACAAAAAATCTTATCGTTTAGATAAGTTCCCCTATTTTTTGCAATATATTTTTTATTACTACTTACACGTCTGTCCCAAAATATACAAGCCAGAATCCTTTTCCACAGGCAATCTGAAATAAATTTTTGCATCATTACCAAGAACATAATAAGCAGTAAAGATTTTCTATTTTAACTAAACTGGAATCTTGTTTCTTATTGATTATAGAGCCCAGAAATGATAAAATCAATTTATTAAATTTTATATATTAATAATTTAAATTTATCATATATTAATACCGAAATGTCAAAATCAACTCATACTTCAGGAGGCAAACCTTATGCTGGATCACAGAACCGAAACTTTTATGACCGTATGCAATGTTATGAACTATCGCGAAGCTGCTGAACTGTTGCACATTACACAGCCTGCAGTCACACAGCACATACAATTTCTGGAAAGAGAATATGGGTGTCGCCTTTTTCTGTATGAAAACCGTAAACTGATCAAGACATCTGCTGCTCAGATGCTGGAGGATTATCTGCGTTCTGCACAGCAGCGTGAAAACTTTATCCGGGAAAAGCTCAAAAATAATGGCCTGCGTGAACTGCGCATTGGTGCAACAAAAACCATTGGAGATTATGTAATTACTGATCAGATTCATAAATTTCTTGATCAGCCTGATACTTCACTGACACTGATCGTTGACAATACCAGACATCTCCTTCAGCTGCTCAAACAAAATGCTCTGGATTATGCCATTATCGAAGGATATTTCGATAAAAACAGATTCGGAAGCCAGTTGTACCGCCAGGAACCTTTCGTAGGAATCTGTCCAAAAAACCACCCATTCTCAGGAAAAGAAGTCCCTGTGGAAGAAATTTTGACCGAAACTCTTATTCACCGCGAAAAAGGCTCCGGGACTCTGGCGATTCTGGAAGATAAACTCCTCGAGCACAATGAATCGCTGGAACGCTTTCAACGACACATCTGCATCTCCAGTTTTAAAATGATCATTGACCTTATCAAATCCGGATATGGAATCTCTTTCGTATACGAAGTCCTCGCTAAAAGCGACCCGGAGCTTGGAACTTTCACACTTAAAGGAGAACCCCTGGTCAGAGAGTTTAATATTATTTATCTGAAATATGCAGAGGTCGGGGAGAAGATTGGGTGGTTTTTAGATGATAGCAATTCCAGAAAATAATTCTGATTATTGGGGCAAGCTCTCCTTCACGCACAATTTCCCCGAGGATGTCAAGTCATTGTCACAAAATTCTTCTTTCTATTGGATGATTTTCCAGTATCCCTTTCGGTCGGATCCTACTCTGATAATTTTTCCACTTTCTTTTAGTGTTTTTATAAGACGACTTACCTTTCTCGTACTTATATTCATTTGTCCCGCCATTTGCTTTGCTGTAACAGATGCATTTTCCTCTAATAATTCCAGGACCTTCATTATTTCCAAATTATCATCGCCAATTTCATTGCCATTATCATCGCCATTGGCAATGATAATATTATCTTTTGGCAATGAAAATGGAAATTCAACTTTTATAAAATGTTCTGATATATGAAAAATGTTTTTATCGTACTCTTTTAAAATTCTGCTCATCCCTGATCCTAATTGTTCTACAAGACCCACATCTTTAAATACACGCATCAATTCACGATTTCTTGGCATACTGCTACAACTAAAAAAATCTTCCTTGCTTTGCCCCGGAAGCAGTCCACCATAAGATGTAAAAATCATTTTGTCATTAAAAATTTCAAAAACAGGTGGTATCTCTCTTGTAAAATCAGAATGTACAATTGCGTTTATCACTGCTTCACGCATTGGAATGGGTGCAATTAAATTTTTCTCCATTCTCTTGGTATTCGTTACTTTTGCTCTGGTTACATTTTCGATTTTTAATTTTTCCAACACTTGATGTGTAGCCTTAATCAAAGAACAATAACCATATTCTTCATTCTCAATCAAATCGACTTTGTCCGTTCCAGCATATTTTGCAACCTTAATAGATACTCCATTTTCATCAGCAAACAAATATGCAACATAATTAAACTTACCATCGGGAGTTAAAAGTTCCAGTGAATTTGCAAACTTTTCATTCAGTTCCAATCCTCTTTCCTGATAATATATCTTCAATTGGGCAAAAGTAAGATCCTGTCTGGGAGATGTAATATTTCGCAATGTATTATGAATTCTTTTGCTATAAAGATCGTCAATCATTACAGTTGACATTGGTTGAGATGATGTCCCCATTCTTGTAAAGCAACCATTTGGTGACATTCCCTGTCTCTTTATATAATATGGTTTTTCCAACCCACTGGAAATTAAGATTTTAATTACAGAAATATTATCTATCTCTTCAATCACAATATCAAATAATCCCAAAGTTGACGGAAGAATGTTATTTTTTATACGATCTGCAATCTTCAATTGGGCAGAATCAATATCTGACACTCCAACTGGTTTTCCATTATCATCTACTCCAATATATAAAATACCGCCTTCTTTATTATTCAGAAAAGCTACCACTTCTTTTTCTAGTTTATCATTCAATTCCACTTTAAATTCTATGCGATTACTTTCTTGGAGCATTGGTCGTCCTCCCTCTATATAGCATTTTATTTACATTGTGCCTTTATTTCTTCTATATAATCTTTCAATTCACGCATCTTTGTCACAATTTCAAAATTTTCACCATTCAATTTCCAAATATCAATTGAGCTAATTGTTGTTGCCAGCTCTTTCTCTACATTAATCAAAGTATTATAAATTTGCATTTTTAATGTATCCTCTACTTCATGATTAACACTTTTCTTTTTACTTATAGTCACCTTGGCATCCTTTGCATATAAACCGCGTCCAACTCTTACAATCTCTTTCATATCAACTAACTGAGACACAGCTCCAGATATTTGTCCACGTGTAACATCTTTCCCACTATTGGCTACTATATACTCTTTAAAATCCCGTGCAGTGTACATTCCTCCCTGCTTAATACATTCTTTTATTAACATTTTAATCTCAGCTGTTGATATTTTCATCTTACTTAATCTCCTTTGTTCTATTTTATTATTTTATTTATCAATTTCATTTACATTTTTATTCCGATTAATTCAATTCAGTTTTTATTTTTGTAAAATAATTATATTACATATCACCATTTTCTTCAATATTTTTAACCAAGTGCATAATGTACATTTTTATTAAACGTTTGTCCCATCAACAGCATTTTGCAATGTTAAGTTTTTATTTAACTTCATTTTTCAGGGAAACTTTGTGCTACACACAGTGTTCCCCACCCTACATCTTCATTCGGATATTCCCCATATCCTTGCAGTGGCTGTGCGCCTCTTCTCAGATATGCTTTTACTTTTTCCCCATAAAGATATGGATCATTCCCTTTAATAATCCCCCACTGCATAAGCAACGCCGCCGCCCCGCTGACAAAGGGTGCTGCAAATGAGGTTCCGGTCACTGGGCTATAGCCACCTCCCGGTACTGGTGCAACTATATTTACTCCCGCAGCCACCAGATCAGGCTTCAGATAAGGAAGCATTCGGCTGCCTCTGCCGGAGAAATCAGCGTATGCATTGATCAGAGAATCATAGGCTCCTACTGCGATAATTCTTGAAGAAGTTGAAGGAATCGTTAGGGTACCATAAGCTCTGGGTGTGTAGAATCCAGTTCCGCGGTTGAGAGTGCTGCCGCCTGGCAGCCACAGGTAGTATTCTCCTCCGCGAACACGTTTTCCACTTAGGATGATCTTCCAGTCACCGCTGTCCACATAAGTTTCCACCGGCAGGAAATCTATGTAGATTTCCTGGGTTACATGATAAGGACCTGGTTTTCCATAGTAAATCAGAAGTTCTGTATTTCCCAATCTGTAACGCTGAGGACCGAGTTGCTCATATAATGGGCCAATCCTGCTGTCAGATGGATTGACAACATAAATATCCATTTCATCCTCATAGGATTTCCATAACTGTACATTCAACGTTGGTTCTCTGGTGCTCACGGATAATTCTATCTGGCGGGTCTGACCCTGTCTGAGAATTCCGCCGTCATGTAGCGGCTGATTTCCATTATTTCCAGTGCCCGTGCAGATCACAAGCCTGCCCATAGAAGATACCATATCAATATAAGTTTCAAGCAGGGAATCTCCTCGATGTGATCCATAGTTGTTTCCAAAACTGAGATTGATCACCATCGGCCGCCCCATGGTCAATGCCTGGCGCACCAGATAATCAATCCCCTGTATCAGTTCCGTAGTCCTGGGAAAAGAGTTTTCTCTGGGAATTCCCATTTTCACTACCAGCAAATCACTTTCATATGCTACTCCCTGATTCACTCCATCTGACGCTCTCCCATTTCCCGCAGCAATCCCGAGTACTGAGGTTCCATGTCCGCTGTAATCTGTGGACGGAACAAGGCGCCTGCCCTGGTTTTCTCCAAGTGCAAGCGCCTCATCAATTTCTTCTTTCGTATATTCAGTTCCCGTCACATATCCCTGCGGTGGATTTCCCTGTATATTCTGATCCCATAAACGCAAAATCCTGCTGCTTCCGTCTGCATTTCGGAAGTCGGGATGAAAATAGTCTACACCCGAATCCACAACCCCTACCAGAACTCCTTCTCCTGTCAATCCATTTCTGCCGGTCTGCACTGTCCGGATGCAGCTTGCTCCTTTTGCCTGAAACAGCTCAAAATACAGGCGTTTTGGCTTCTCCATAAATTCCACCTGCACTCTGTCAGAATAAGCATCTATCTCAGCTTCCGGCAAAGTCACTACTGCATAGCCGCCCAGTAAAGAGACTACCTGAATGCCAGTTCCCGCCAGTCCACTCTCTGGTCCACTGTATTTCACGATCACGTCCCACAATCTCGTAGCTGAATCATATCCCACATTCAGATTCTCCGATTTTCTCCGCTCCTCTGGAGTGGCATCCATTGCAAGATTCAAAAGATTATCTATTTTCTGATCTGCCATATTGATCTCATTTCCAGATAATACTTACTTTATTATATACGGCATTTCTGCATACATACCATAGAAGTTCCAGAAATCAACACAATTGTAATAAAAAATTTTACATAAATTTTGCATTACCATGCATGCGCATTTAACAAACATTTTTCTATAATAATAACAACGAAATAAGAAAAAATCCTTTAACAGGATTCTCAAACTGCAGTGGATTGCTATATCCACCACAGTGCAATGTATTTTATAGATAAAGGAAAGAGGGATCATTATGTATCAGACATTATGGAATTCAGTCAATAAACAGGTTAAGGAAACACATACTGCTGCCGCATTTCTGGCAGGTTCACTTATCGAGTGGACAACAATCGGACTTCTGGCAGGCTTTCTGATCTGTCTGATCGGAGGTATGTCTGCAGCTATGAAATCAACAGTTATCCTTTGTTCCGGAGGATATGCCGGCCTGATTTTCGGATTCTTTGGCGGTATTTTATATCTGTATAAAGTAGAATCCCGTCACCATTCTGCTCCTTCAGCACTTTCTGATGTTTCAATTTCTGCTGATCCCCATTTAACGCTTAAGACAAAAACAGCTGCCTGACTTTCTCCGGCAGCTGTTTCTGATATTCATAATATTTTCTGTCATACTCCTGTTTACAGATTCATTCTCGCAGACAGGGGTTTTTATTTTTCTTTTCGCAAAACCTGATTCAACGTTTTAAGAAGTTCAGGAATTTTGATTGGTTTGGCAAGATGTCCATTCATTCCGGACTCAAATGCTTTCTCTTTGTCCTCTTCAAATGCATTAGCAGTCATTGCAACGATCGGGATCTGCGCTGCATATGGTTTGTCAAGCACTCGAATCTGTCGGGTTGCTTCATATCCGTCCATTTTTGGCATTTGAATGTCCATTAATATCAGATCATACTGCCCTGGAACTGCCTGTTTCATCTTTTCTACAGCAATAGTCCCATCCTCTGCAACTTCAACCACAAAACCGGCCTCTTCCAGGATTGTTACTGCAATTTCCTGATTCAGCGCATTGTCTTCAACAAGAAGAATCTTCTTACCCTCAAACTGTATTTCCTGTTCTTTCTTATAATTCTCCCCTGATACACGGAAAGGTCTTGAAAGAATATCTCTCAGTTCAGACATGAACAGCGGCTTTTCACAGAATGCGGTTACTCCCGCTTCTCTTGCCTCCGCCTCAATATCTGTCCAGTCATAGGCAGTAAGAATAATAATTGGCTTATCGTTTCCGATCACTCTTCTGATGCGGCGTACTGTTTCAATTCCGTTCATATCCGGCATAAGCCAGTCAATAATATATGCCGAAAATTCATCACCAATCTCCACTGCCTGCTTGGCACGGATCACAGCCTCTTTTCCGGAAACTGTCCATTCCGGACGCATTCCGATCTCTGTGAGCATATTTGAAATATTCAGGCAGGTGTCTGTATCATCATCTGCCACCAGAGCACGTAAGCCCTGCAGCTGCTCAATCTTTTCATAAACAACCGGATCTCCGCTGATTTTAAATGTGAGTGATACAATAAACTCAGAACCTTTTCCTTCTTCACTGTTTACAGTGATGGTTCCGCCCATCATATCCACAATATTCTTGGTAATAGCCATTCCAAGCCCTGTTCCCTGAACTCCGCTTACCGTAGATGTCTCTTCTCTTGTAAAGGCCTCGAAAATATGCTCCCGGAACTCTTCACTCATCCCTATTCCAGTGTCACGGATAATGAACTGATAATTGGCATAACCATATGGTGCCTGTTTTGTCTGTTTGATCCGAAGGCTGACAGTCCCGCCTGTTTTATTAAATTTAATTCCATTATTCAAAATATTCAATAAAATCTGATTCAGTCTAAGCTTATCCGCAATGATGTCCTCGTCTTTGACATCGATCATATCAATCAGAAAATCAAGCTGCTTGGAAGCGATATTCGGCTGTATGATCGTGCGGATATCATGCATCAAATCTGGCAGATGCAGCGGTTTTTCTTCGATTTTCACTTTTCCACTCTCAATTCTGCTCATATCAAGAACATCATTGATCAAGGACAATAAGTGTTCACTGGAAGTGGAAATTTTTCCCAGGTACTCCTTTACTTTCTTTTTATTATCAATGTGAGACGCGGCCAGAGATGTAAAACCTATAATTGCATTCATCGGAGTACGGATGTCGTGGGACATATTGTTAAGAAATGTAGTCTTGGCATGATTTGCGCGTTGTGCTGTAAGAAGTGCCTTCTCCAGCTCTTTGTAGTTTTTTTCCAGTTCTTTCTTAATCTCTTTTTCCTTACGATACTGTTCTGTAAGGTTATGAACATAACTGAAACCAAGAACATCCCCGTTTTCTTCATCTGCATACATAATGATATGCTGCTCCGCAAGAATAGAATCTGATAAAGCATTTCCGGTCCAGTACTTATGCGCAACATGATACTCTCCGTTCTCAAATCGTTTTAATAGTCTGGAAATACTTAAAAAGTCAAAATATGCATTCTTCTCTTCTTCCGGCATTCTGTCACCCCAGTAGGATACTATCTGTGAGAATGCTGCATTTTCCGGAAGTCCCATCTGCTTATTGATATCCAGTTTCTCATCACCGGTCATACGGCAGATCCTTCCCGGAACCAAATCTCTGGTTAAATTAATATTATAATATACTTCTGCATTTGCTCCAACTGCGTGTTCAAGAAGTTCTATCTTCCTGTTTAAAGTATTGATCTCTTTATTTGTATTCAGCTTTCCCACACCCTGCCTTCTCCTTTACGGCTGCCTCTTACTATACCTTGTCTGTTACTGTAATAATGCTACGTTTACCTGTTCATTATACAATTCCTGAAAGTGCTGCGCAATACCTATCCTGTAATACAAATATCAATTATATGCCTGCGGCAGTCCCCTCTTTTACTGTGCTTTCTTCTGTGAAATTATAAGTCCGACAAAGATCAGTAAAGAACCAAACACAGAGATAACTGTCATTTTTTCATGCAGGATCAGCATGGACAGAACGACTGTCACTACCGGTGATACATAAATGTATACACTGGTCTTTACCGCTCCTATCCATTTGGTAGAAAGATTCCAGAGCATAAATCCCATAGCGCTGGCACCAATTCCAAGGAATAGGAAGTTTGAAACTACTTGCGGGTTATGAATCAGACTGATATCCCAGGATGCTTTCTGCTTGATCAATACCGGAATCAGGAAAAGTATTGCATAAAAGTAGATTCGACGGGTCACTGCGATAGTTGGGTAATCCCATTCTCCGATCTTTTTGACAAGAGCGGAATATGCTCCCCATGAGATCATCGCCAGAAATGCAAGACCATCTCCTGCCGGGTTCAGGTTGAAGCTTTTCTGACCGTTCATACTGATCAGAATGACTCCTGTCATTGCGATCACGAAGCCTATGTAGAAAAACTTTCCGGATTTTTCATTTTTAAAGAAAATCCCTACTGCCACTGCTACGAAAAAAGGTGCGCATGCTACGATGATGCCTACGTTGGACGCATAGGTCATGGTCAGGGCTGTATTTTCCAGCATGAAATAGAGAACAATTCCGAATAGTCCGGCGCCTGCAAATGCAAATTCCTGCTTCGGATTCTTCAGTTTCAAATGATGTGGAAAGAACATTAACAATGCAATGAATGCAAGTACTGCTCTGGTAAAGAGAACTTCTACAGGCTGAAAGTAGTTCAGCAGGACTTTTGTAGATACAAAAGTTGCGCCCCACATAATCTGAGTGCCGCATGCAAGGACATGTCCCAGGATTTGTTTTTTGTCTTGTGTCATTTTGTTTGCTCCTGTTCTTTTTACTCTTTAAGAACCAGATGGAATTCTTACCAATAATTTCATTCCATCTTTTTCTGCCATAGTTAAAACCGGGATGTGTTTCTTTCGCAGCATATGAACGACCGGATATGCTGCAAACGTGTTATTTCCTACATATACTGCTTCCGGTTTGTATTTAAGTATCTTTTTGACCTGCTCTTTCACTGCTGCTTTCCATTCCTGTTTTTCCATGGATACTTCACCGTAAATCCCCTGAATTTCCAATTCCGGAACCGATGGAAAATCAATATGAACAATTTTTGTAGACTGTAACTCTGGCATCTGGCTAAGAAGTTCATCTACCATCTCGTCACCGCCGAAATTTACAATTACAGGTTTCTCATGGAAATCTGCAAGACTGATCTCACAGGCTTTTACAGCATCCTCTAATGTTCCTGTTGTCATAAGAAAACCGCCTTTATGACAGAATCCTGCACTTGACAGGCCAGTTGCTGAGATTAGTTCCTCATCTTCCAGGCCAAGCCATTCTATCGGGAAGCTACATTTATAGTTCAGAGAATATTCTTTCTTCTGAGGCTGAATACAATAGCCACCTCTGTTAGATGGAAAAATAACAAATGCAATATCTGTTTCTGACAATCGTTTCTGACATGGAACAAAATCTGGCAGAACCAGAATTCTTGCTTCTTCTTTTGATTTCTCTCCCGAATAAACTGCTTTCTGATGTGCCTCCAGGATTTCTTCTACCCGTTTGTCTGCACGTTCATTTCCCAGATAACGTTCAAATTTGTTCTCAAGGATCATTCCTGCTACACTGACTGCCTGGAAAAACGCTTCATCATTACCGCCCTGGGCATCCCAGGTTGGATTAAAGTTTCCGATCAGGGTTGCAAGCTCATTTTTCTCTCCAGTGTTGTCATTGTTATCTAGCGGCTGTACAAAAGACTCATCAAACTTCTGCGCAAGTTCTTCACCAAGAATCTCTGCACCAAGCTCCTCCCAAAGAAGTCCGAAGGCTGCATATGGGATGCCGTTTTCACGGATGCGACTATCTTTCTGATGATGGTCGTATTTGCCTCTGCCGATATCAAATACGATTCCGTCAAAATTCTCCGGGACTTTATTTCCCCGGATAATGCGGATTTCCGGGTTTAAATATAACAGCAATGCTGATGAAAATACGTCATCCGCGTGAAATTTTCCACTGTGTGTGAAAGCTGTAGCATTGTTTTGTTTTATCTGTTCTGATAAATTGCTCATGGATTACTCCTTTTATGTAAAATTGTTTGTTTTTAATGTATTCTTCTGGTTTATCATTTGTATAAATCTCTGCTGCTTATTGTATTACCTAATAGAAGTAAGGCATTATGGATTTCAGTTGACTTACACTTTGTACAGTCTGTTTTTATCAAAAAGCACAAAAAATCAGCAGTTTCCAGAATTACACATCCAATACATTGTAACCAGAAAATGCTGATTTTTCTACTGTTTTCTTATTTCTCAATAAAGTGGATTCGTGTCTCATCAAATCGGTTCTGCTGTTCTCTTTCCTGTGCCGGATATCCCAGTGCAAATAAAGAAAATACTTCCACGTTATCCGGAAGATTCAGCATCTCGTGAACCAGATCCATGCGATCCTGCATTGGTGCAATTCCGATCCAGACACCGCCAAGTCCCAGTGCATCGGTCTCAAGCCAGATATTTTCCTGCGCGATAGACATGTCAATCTGTGCCATCTCCTGCACTACCAGCCCTTTTGTGCGGTATACCGGAACAATTACAACAGGTGCTCCTGCTGCACATCCTGAATATGGAGTTGCTTTTGACAGTTCCTGGATTTTTTCTTTATCGGTCACTACATAAAACTCCCACGGCTGCTGGTTACATGCGCTCGGAGCTTGCATACCGGCTTTGAGGATCTGCATAATTTTTTCTTTCTCTACGGGTTTATCCTGATATTTTCTGATACTTACTCTGTGAAAAATATTCTCCATGTTAGTTTTCTCCTTACTGCTTGATTCGTTTTTCCTATCTTAACATGAATTATTTTTCCAAACAAGTTTTACTATAAAATATAATATTTATCTGATGTTTCTCAGTTACTGTTCACTCGCTACTATTCCGCGAGGTGTTTTGTCATGAAAATGCCAAAATCCCGAGACATACGGCGCTAATTTATGCCTGAGGCATAAATTCTGTGCATCGCGAAGCGTGTTACTGAGAACGGAGTGAACAGTAACGTTTTTCTTAAAAGCCCCTTTGCTGCTTTCCCATATTCCTTTCATTATATACAGTGTTTTATGCTTCCAAAAGTCAAGCGGATAAAATAATCTGCTTTGTTCGATCAAATATCGGTCGCTTTACGAAATTCAGCAATACTGTTACTCCTGGATGCTGCTTTTCGCCATGTTTTCAGGACTTCAAGATCTGTTTCTGAATTAATCCGCTGTCGGAGATCTTCTGGAATCTTTTCTCCTTGGTCCTCTAAAATTTCTACAATGTCTTCTATTTTACTCTCAATTTTTCCCTCTAGTCTGCCCTCTATTTTTCCCTCGGTCTTTATATCTCGTTCCCAATAAGATAAATACTCTTCAAATGTCATATATTCCCGCCTCACTTCCGGTAAGACTTTTACATCTTCTACATATTGATGCAGTTTTCTGGTTGCGTCGTTTGTGACATTCTCATCGGTGCTGTTTTGGATGTAATTGAGCATAGCTTTGATTTCTGGGCTGCCGCCTTTCGTTCCTGATGTGTTGAAATAGAAGAACCATAATCCATCTTTATATTCCAGTTCTGGCACTTCATCGCATCTGTTATGTACAGTATACATCATATAATCATATCCATAGATGTCATAATTCGTTATCGTGATAACAAATAAATTAGGAAGTTTCCCGAAATCTTTTTCTCCCCGTTTCATAAAGCGGTTGTCTATCTTTGCCTGATAAAAACGATTATGTCTGGGATAGTCCAGGTCTTTTGGCAAATGGGGTTCTACATCATAAAGATTCATGGATGGGAGATCATCCAGATTTTGCAACTCTTCTTCCATTTCCACATCCATACGAATTCCTCTGTGTTCTGGTGTTAATGCCGGGATTACACGTTGAGCACGTACTTTCAGTTTTCCAATGGGACGTTGTAATAATACAGAAAGTAATGTTCTGCAAAAAGGTTCTCCTACGTCCGGATCATTCGCAATGGCGTTCATCAGGAAATCATCAATTACATTTAATTCTTCCAAAGGTCTGAAATTATAGCTCATGTTCCTCCTTTTCCGGCAAAACCGGAAATGCGGAACGTAAAACAGCATTCCTGCTGCTGTCATCCGGTTTTGCCAACATAATAAAGTTTGTTTTGTTCTGGTGAAAATGTTGGCGAATGCCAGATGAACCTGTTTTGAAATGCCAGATTTGGCACCAGATAATGAGATTTTCACTTTGATTATAGTTTAGTGCATTTTGTTCCGAATTACAAGTCTTATTTTGAATCTGTTCCTTAAATTTTTAACATCTTCCACAGTTTCTGCAAGGAAAGCATACTGCTTTTTTTATATGTGGATACCACTCATGAATCTCTGGCAATGGTTCGCTTTTTTTCCATTCTTTTACACCATAATGGTCTTTAAAAAGTACTTTTTCCCCAATATATTCTATTTCCAATGGATAGATAGTGATTTTTTCGGGATTCATACAGCTTTGGTGGATTCTTGGGGAAAGTATCTGATTTTCGAATGATACTTCCTGATCCATAGTGATGATCCGTATATGGTTTTCGTTTATATGTTCTATTTTCTGTTCTGCTGCACATGTGTAGTTTGTGGGGATTTCTGATCTGTTGATCGTAAATGTCCCTGCGGGAGTTTCTGCTGTTTTCATTTGTCTGCCACCTACTTATTTTTTGTTAATACAAGCGTTACTGGGCACGGAGCGAACAGTAACTACAAGTACAATGCTTACTATATTACACTCTATATATTCTGTCCATAGTGTGTTATTATCAATAATAACGAGCAAATCCTCACCCACTGCTTATTGTTTTTCATAATTGGAGCAAAGGACTTACTTGATTCGGTTAAAATCGGAGGTGTTTACTGTGAAAGAAAGTAGAGGACAGCCAATAAATGGCGCACTTAAACAAGCTAT
>ERZ1106969.118-NODE-118-length-93082-cov-33.257699_pt1 | contig 93082 bp, 63 predicted proteins | sample MGYA00403685_ERZ1106969 | MGnify/ENA primary metagenome ERZ1106969 (study PRJEB35170, sample SAMEA104062416) | human gut metagenome | biome: human gut; feature: human-associated habitat; material: faeces | place: Denmark | collected 2012-05-18 ...
CACAGCAAGAACTTTGAGGGCATGGAGCTGATCCGTCCGATGTACATGGTCCGCGAGGCGGATATCAAGGCGTGGAGAGATTACAATCACCTCCACTTTATCCAGTGTGCGTGCCGTTTCACGGAGCGCTGCGCGACATGCGGCGGCGAAAAGGGATCGAAGCGCGACGAGATGAAGGAGCTGATCGCGGAGCTCAGAAAGCGCTGTGACACGATCGACATGAACATCTTCAACAGTGTTCACAACATCAATCTGAAGACGGTCATCGGATATCACAAGGGAGACTGGAGTTACAATTTCCTGGATGACTACGATGAGGAGACGAAGAAAATCCATAATTGACAATTCTTTTCAAACACGCTATAATGAGAGTCTATCGGAGAATGCGCGGATGTGGCGGAACTGGCAGACGCACCAGCCTTAGGAGCTGGCGGGCAACCGTGGGGGTTCAAATCCCTTCATCCGCACTCTTCTGTAGAACAAAAAGATACTCATGTAACTGTGACGATACAATACAGTTGCGGACTTACCAGAATAAGGGAGTAGTCGGCGCCGGAAAGCGCAGTAAGGTCAACATACTGGAAATGTTCCTGGCTTTACTTGAAATGATGAGACTTATCTGTCGAAAATGACAGAGAGAGTCTCTTTTTTTGTTTAAGAGGAAATCCCGATGGAACGTTCTGTTAAACAAAAAGGCACTGCGTGCCTGAGATGCGCAATGTGCGAGGCGGAAGGATCGCACAGGAAAGCGTGCTCGGCGCGGGAAACCGGAAAGCGGATTCCTTTTTATCAGAAAAAATAAGCAATTTTTAGGAGGAACATGACTTATGGGACTTTTAGAGCTTTTTATCCTTGCTGTAGGACTGTCGATGGATGCGTTCGCGGTGTCTGTCTGTAAGGGCTTGTCGGTAAAAAAGATGGAACCGAAGCACGCGCTGATCTGCGGTGCATATTTTGGCGGATTCCAGGCTCTGATGCCGACGATCGGCTACCTTCTCGGAAGCCAGTTTGAGTCCATGATCACACAGATCGACCACTGGATCGCATTTGTTCTTCTCGGGATCATCGGAATCAATATGATCAAGGAATCCAGAGAGGATGAGGACGAAGAACTGAACGCCAGCTTTGACGTGAAGACGATGTTAGCCCTGGCGGTGGCGACCAGCATCGATGCGCTTGCGGTCGGCGTGACATTTGCGTTTTTACATGTAAACATCGTCTGGGCAGTGACCTTCATCGGATGTACGACATTTATCCTGTCGGCGATCGGCGTGAAGGTCGGTAATGTATTCGGAATGAAGTACAAGTCGAAGGCAGAGTTTGTCGGCGGACTGATCCTGGTCCTCATGGGGATCAAGATTTTGCTGGAGCATCTTGGATTCCTTGGCTGAGCCTGAAAAGCGCGGCCGGATCACGAAAAAACGGCAGCAGGAGAGGACCGGAACAGATAAAGAAGTTGAAAAAATAGATCTTTGGGAGAGAAAACTTCCGGAGGTCCATTTTTGACGATAAGAGTGTTAACTTTAAGAGCGTGAACTTTTGTTGTCCGGCGTTCTTGACAAGGCATTCCGGTACCGATATAATGAATAATTGTCTGATACAGACAGATGAGATTTTGTAAAAATACCGTAATTGGAACGGTATTACATGATCATAACCGATATATATCAGGGTTCGGCACCATTTCGGTGCGGACCCTGTCGTTGCATCCTGATAAATTCTGATAAAGTAAAATAAGGAAAATACAGACATGAACAGAGAGAGAGACCAGAGGGGATCAAGGGGACCGAGAGACCAGAGAGATCCCAGAACCCAGAGAGACCAGAGAGACGAGTACAGGCAGCATTCCCCGGCCTGGATCCGGGCGCAGAGGCGGAAGAGAAAACAGATCTTAAGACGACGGATCATGATCGGCGGAGCGATCATCTGCCTGATCCTGATCATCGGAGTGATCCGGCTTATTTCCGGTTTGTTCGGGCATGGAAAAGAGAAGACAACGGATACGGTCGCGGAGGAATCCACATTCCAGGCATCCGATATCAGCGTCAACGGGATTTCTTTAAAGGGAATGACAAAGAGCGAGGCGAAAGCTGCCATCGAGGCGAAGTTTCCGTGGAATGTGAAGATCTCTTACAACGGGGAGAGCGTGGACGCGGACAATATGATCGACACGGAGCTGGATGCCTTTTTGGACGGGATTTCTGCTGACAAGAATGGCGGAGAATATACATTCTCGGTGGAAGATTCTGAAGATCTGCAGTCCGCAGCGGCAGAGGCAGCAGCGGACGCGGCGGCGAAGTGGGATGTGAAGGCAAAGAACGGCTCGATCTCCGAGTATGACGCTGCGACGGATAAGTTCCTGTTTGCGGACGGAGCTCCGGGCAAGGCTGTGAACCAGGAGAAGCTTATAAAGGACCTCGTGGAGGCTGCGACAAGCGGAAACTATGACGCCGTGATACAGGCTGAGGTCAATGAGAGCCAGCCGGAGCTTTCCGCAGCGAACGCGAAGGAGCAGTATAAGACTCTTTCTACGTTTACGACGGAGACGACCGCCAACGAGAAGAGAAATACAAACGTAAAGCTTGCGGCCAGAGCTATCAACGGAACCATCGTGCGGCCGGGTGAGGAATTTTCCTTTAATAAGGTTGTAGGACAGCGCACGGCGGAAAAGGGATATCAGGAAGCGGCTGCCTACAGTGGAGGCGAGGTCGTACAGGAACCGGGCGGTGGTGTATGCCAGGTATCTTCGACGATGTACCGTGTGGCATTCCAGTCCGGTATGCAGATCACGTTCCGAAGATCCCATACCTTTGAGCCGAACTACGTAACTCCGGGACAGGATGCGGCGATCAGCTGGGATATTCCGGATTTCCGGTTTATCAATACATCAAAGGCGGCGATCGGTATCCGCGCGAACTACAGCAACCGGAAGATGACGGTCTCCTTCTACGGAGTACCGGTTCTGGAAGATGGAATCACCTGGAGTCTGGAGTCTGAGAAGACGGATGAGCTTCCGCCGCCGGAGCCGACCTATGTGGAAGACCCGACGCTGGATCCGGGCACCGAGGTGACACAGAAGGCAGCGACGAACGGCAGCCGCTGGGTTACCTATAAGATCGTTTCAAAGAACGGAACCGTTATCGAGAAGACAGAAGATCACGCGAAAACCTACAAGGGACATGCAGCTGTGATCCGCAGAAATACGGGAACCGTGAAGGTTTCACCGGATGAGACGACGGCCGTTGAGTCCACGTCCGCCGCAGCCGTAGACGGAATGCCGGACGGATACGTTCCGGGCGAGAGCGTCGCGCCGGAGAGCTCTGCCGCTGCGACAACCGCAGCCGGTTCTTCCGGCACATCGACAACAGCGGTATCCACCGGTGGATCTGAGACGAAGGGCACACACAGTGAGACAACGGCTGCATCGACGACAGCGGCAGCGACTGAGGCAGCGACGACGGCTGCACCGGCGACAGAAGCAACGACGGCAGCCGCGCCAAACGGCCCGGGTGATGAAACAACAGCAGCGGCTACAACGGAAGCGGTTGGAAATATTGCAGGATTTCCGGGAAATTAAATAGAGAGAATAAAGAAAACGCACATCATGCTTTCAATTACCTTAATTATATGGGAGAAAGAAGATGTGCGTTTTGATTTAGTGTGAGAGAACGAGACGTCGCGGAGCGTAGACAATCGAACCGTTCGAGCCCGGCAGGGCTTGAACATACAAAAAAAGGAGATATCCAGCGGATACCTCCTTTTTTGTATCATTGAAAGCACGAGACGGGATTCGAACCCGCGACCCTCGCCTTGGCAAGGCGATACTCCACCACTGAGCCACTCGTGCGTATCAGGTTACCATCATGATAGCATGGATCTTTTGAAGTGTCAAGATAAGAAAAGTGTGGTATACTGTGGAGGATATGAAAAAATTTACTGGTCAGGTCAGCACATGGAAGCAAAAGAGGAGAAAGCCATTGGAAACATCAGTAAGATCAAAGGAAATGGATATGTTAAACGGAGGACTGGCAGGAAAACTGATCCTGTTTTCAATACCGTTAGCGTTCAGCAGTATTTTGCAGCAGCTGTTTAATTCAGCGGACGTTGCTGTTGTGGGAAGATTTGCGGGGGAACAGGCGCTGGCGGCCGTGGGAAGCTGTGTGGCACTGGTTGGAATTTTCGTGAACCTGATCGTAGGACTTTCTGTGGGACCGAATGCAGCTCTGGCGAACCTTATTGGTCAGAAGAACCGCGGTAAGATCAACAGCATGGTCCACACGATCCTGACCTTCGGTGCGGTTCTCGGAATTGCGCTTCTCGTGATCGGAATGCTGGTGGCAAGAATGGTCCTTGTGGCATCCGGAACGCCGGAGACAGTGCTGGATCAGGCGCTCTTATATATCAGGATCTATTTTGTGGGAATTCCGTTTATGGTCGCGTACAACTTTGGTGCTGCCATTGTCAGAAGCTACGGTGATACGAGGAGACCGATGTGCTACCTTATCGTGTCCGGCGTGCTGAATGTAATTTTAAACCTGCTTCTTGTGATCGGATTCCATCTGGGAGTTGCGGGCGTTGCCATCGCCACGGTGATCTCCAACGTGGTCAGCACATTCCTCATTATCTCCCATCTGTACTGCAGGAATGATGAGTTCAGTTTCCGGTTTGACAGGATGCGGATCGATACAAATGAGCTGAAAAAGGTGCTGGCGATCGGTATCCCGGCAGGAATTCAGGGTGCGATCTTTTCTGTTTCCAACGTGTTTATCCAGAGCGGGATCAACATGTTCGGTGAGGCGGCCATCGCGGGTTCATCCCTGGCGCTGAATTTTGAGTATTTTACATATGATATTGCAGGTGCATTTGCCCAGGCGGCGGTTACATTTACAAGTCAGAACTTTGGTGCGGGCAACATGAAGAGATGCAGAAAGATCTTCTGGCTCTGCCTGCTCTTTGGATTTGGATTTACGGAGATCCTCAGCGTGATTTTTATCGTGTGGGAAGACTTTTTCGTCAGCATCTATACGACGAGCGCTGCGGTGGCGGCATACGGGATCATACGAATGGATCGTGTGTGTGCCTTGGAAGGTTTAACTGCGACATATGAGGTTGCAAGTTCCTGCCTGCGAGGAACTGGAAAGTCCCTGGAGCCATCCGTCATCACGATCCTCGGTACGGTCGTATTCCGACTGATCTGGCTCACAACGATATTCCGCATGTTCACGACTTATGATATGTTGATGAATGTGTATGTGGCGTCGTGGCTGTTTACGGGATGTTCAATGTTCGTGGTCTACTTCTTCCATATGAGGAAGATGGATAAGCTGTTTGCGGCAAGATAGAGAGAAAAAACTGTTACTGTCTGCATCGTTCGTAAATAATAAAAAAGCGTTTTCCTGCGGTATATCAGTTGATGAGATGCCCGGACAGGAGAACGCTTTTTAAAGTTAAAGACCTGCAGATCAGATGATCTGGTTGAGAGGTTATAAGTCAGTTGGAACGGTTTCCTGACTTATAAGTGAATGATCTTTGCACCCAGAAGCTCTGCGTCGTCCTCTGCATGGGTAGCAATGATCAGGAGCTTTCCGGCGCAGAGCTCTTTGACCAGATCGATCGTGAGTTGCCTTGTATCCGCGTCAAGACCGGTAAACGGCTCATCCATGAGAATGATATCGGTCGGTACGAGGATCGCGCGCAGGATCGCGACACGCCTCTTCATGCCGCCTGAGAATTCACAGACGGGCTTATTCAGGGCATCTTCCGGAAGAAGACGGAGCAGGTATGCGGTCAGAGCTTCGTTGGAATATCGCTTTCCAAGAGCGAAGCGGAGGTTTTCAATGGCGGTATAGCATTCCAGAAGACGGTTTTCCTGAAAAACAGCGGAGATCAGGGGACGCATTCCCCGGATCCTGCAGGGATCAGATTTTGATACCGTGCCGGAAGATGCTTTTATATCGTTGTTACTGGAATTCTCTGTCGGTGTACCGAACAGGATCACACCGGAATCCGGCTTTTCAAGTCCGAGGATCAGACGGAACATTGTAGTCTTTCCGTTTCCGGATGGTGCCATCAGACAGTAGAAAGTTCCGGAGGAAAATTCCAGGGAGAGATCGGAGAGAACCGGCTGTCCGTCGTAGGATTTGGTGACGGAGCGGAGCGCGAGAGCAGTGTCATTTTTTTTATTGATCGGACTCATTTACATAGGCCCCCTTTCCGGCACATTTCTTCAGAATCCACAGGAATCCCTTTTCAAACAGACTGCTCACAAGAATGATGACAACCGTCCACGCGAAGAGCTCCGCGGTGCTCAGATAGATCTTCGCGAGATACAGCCCCTCGCCGATGGAACCGTCCGGCACACCGATGACTTCGGCAGCGATCCCTGACTTAAATCCCATGCCGAGGGCAGTGCGGCAGGCGCTTTTTAAGTACGGGTAGAGTGCTGTGCGGTAGATATAGAACGCCCGGCGGATAAACGGGACGTGGAAGACTTCCGCCATCTCTAAAAGTTCCCGGTCCGCAGATATCAGCCCGGCTTTCGTGTTCACATGGATCATGGGATAGACCACGAGGAACGAGATAAAGACGGAGAGGTTTTTAGAGCCGGTCCAGATCAGTGCCAGAATCACGAAGGACGCGACGGGAACCGTCTTCATGAGCTGCACCGGCGGCTCTAAGAATTCGTCCACGATGGGAAAACGGTACGCCAGAGATCCGGTGAAAAGTCCCAGAAAAAACGCCAGAAAGAATCCGATGCTGATCCGCCAGAAAGAAAACGCGATGGCGGACCAGAAATCCGGGAGCAGGATCTGTTCACAGAGCGCCCGCAGCGTATCGACAGGTCCAACAAGGAAAATATGATTCCGGATCAGGGAGGCTGCGGTCTGCCAGAGGATGATCCAGAACAGGATGATCGAGAGCCTGCGGAGAAATCCGGGAAAACGATGATCCATGGCGGCTGTCTCCTTTCATAAAGTGTAATAAAAATCAATGCTGTTTTCCAGCGGTTGAATTTCTTCATGTAATCGTAATAATAAAATTATAGTAACTATTCAGTGCCTTCATAGTTACGTGCAAAAATCCATTCCAGATCAGCTTCGCTGATGGGATTTTTGCCTTCCAGCCTATGTTTTCTTACGGTCAGCGCAGCAAGTGCGCAGACCTACTGAACAGTTACAAATTATAACAGATATTTCTCATGGCTCAAGCTATTAAACTGACTTATGTAAACTAAATTCCGTGAGAATAAACGGCGATATAGAAATGAGGTATGACTGTTTTGCCAGCCATACCTCGTTTTTCACAGTCGGCATGAATGCTTGTAACTGTTGAGAACTTTCGCAGTCACAATTACTTTACATAGTAGAATCCATCATCCGGCAGCTCACCGCCGACGGAGGCCGGGTTCTGGTCGTACAGAGCCTGAAGGTAACCGGAAAGTGCTGTTTTCATTTCATCACCGGAGATATAGGTGATATTGCAGTAAGGAAGCGCTTTTTTTGCGATCGGAGCCTTTGCGACGATCTCAGCCTTTGCGATGAGCTCGGCTGCAGCATCCGGATCCTCCGCGGTGAAGGCGATGGATGCCTCATGTTCCTGTAAGAACGTATCGACGAGATCCTCGTGCTCCTTTAAGAAATCATTGTTTACAATGGTAACACCTGTTACAAGACGGCTTCCGGAACCGTCGCCCTGGACGTTATCCCACTCTTTTGTGAGGTCCATGATGATGGAGAGTTTTTCGTTCTGGGCGAGAGCTGCTGTAACGAACGGCTGCGGGAGAAGACCGATGGCGTTCGGATCCTCAGCGAGGACGGAAGCAACCTCAGATGCCTCGGACTTGAATTCAAGAGTTACATCATCCTCTCCGAGTCCTGCGGCGGAGAGCACATAGCGGAGTGCGTATTCCGGAGTAGTTCCCTTTCCCGGAAGATATACGGTCTTTCCCTTTAACTGATCGATCGTTGTCACGGAGCTGTCGGCAGATACGAAGTAGAGAACGCCGAGAGTGTTGATATCGATCACGGAGATATTTTTGTTTGTCTTATTGTAGAGAACGCTTGCGACGTTCGCCGGAAGCAGGGCGATATCGACTTTTCCGCCTGCGACCATGGCAGTCATCTCGTCAGCTGCGGTTACCATTGTGAATTCGTAGCTGTTCTCGGACTCCCCGTTTGCGGCCTCGTCCATGAGCTTTACAAGTCCCATGGTTGTCGGTCCCTTTAAACCGCCGATACGGACAACGGTCTCCTCGCCGGTGTTTTCGGTAGCAGACTCGGAAGCAGCTTCCGTTGTGGTTTCCTCAGCAGCCGTCGTTGTCTCCTCCGCGGAAGAAGCGGCAGCTGTTGTTTCGGTTGTGGATGATGAGCAGCCTGCAAGGAGAGATCCCGCAATCGCAGCAGCCATCATGACGGATAACATTTTTCTCATAACTTAGTTCCTCCTGGAAATGATCTGGCAGACATGGACTTTTCTCATTGTCTGCATAAATAATAAATCCCCGGTATGCACACGAAAAGAGCATACTGGGGGGTATTTGCCATGGCAGAATTTTCCCGGAACAGATTCTTTTCGTCTTTTCCCTCAGGACAGATGACCTTTGGGGTTAGCACGACCGAACTAAATAGAATATATCATGGGGATTTGAGAATGTCAATCCAACATGAGATTGGGGAAAAACATGTTTTAAAGGCGAAGGCTGCATATGCCAAACCGAAAATAATCGGAAGCGGAGTGACGGGAAAGGGGCGGAACCGGAATCTGACTTTGTGAAAAAAAGAGACAAAGAAAGCGGTGCTGGGCAGCCGCATACTGCGAACAAATATCCGACACAGAAAGACAGAGAAACATAGGAAAATACAAGGGATTTCGCAGCCTGTACTTTATTGTATACAATTTAAGAAAATAAGGTTTTTCTCCGGAATGCGTTGGATTATATACAATTTCCGACTTGCTTTGCAAAGGGGGATATGCGATAATATGATGCGAAAACATTAAAAATTAAGGTAAGATAGAGGATTCAAAATTTAGGAGGAAATGGTATGAAAACCAACGATGAGGCACTGCTTAAGATCAAGTATGACGTGCTGCGCACAGTTTCCAGGCTGGCTTTCGAGGGCAGACTCGAGGAAGAGAGAGACAATATCCCGTTCAAACTGATCCCGGGCCCGAAGGCACAGTTCCGCTGCTGTGTATACAAGGAGAGAGAGATCATCCGTCAGAGAATCCGTCTCGCGGAGGGAAAATGTCCGAGTGACAAACAGAGCGACAATATCATTCAGGTCATCTCTTCTGCATGTGAGGAGTGTCCGATCACAAGATTCGTTGTAACCGATAACTGTCAGAAATGTATGGGTAAAGCCTGCCAGAACGCATGTAACTTTGGTGCGATCTCGATCGGCCGTGACCGTGCCCATATTGATCCGAGTGTCTGTAAAGAGTGCGGACGCTGTGCTCAGGCATGTCCGTACAATGCGATCGCTGAGCTGATCCGTCCGTGCCGCCGTGCATGTCCGGTAGATGCGATCACAATGGATCCGGAGACCGGAATCTGCCAGATCGATGAAAAGAAATGTATCCAGTGCGGTGCCTGCGTAAGAAGCTGCCCGTTCGGTGCAATTTCCTCCAAGGTATATGTTGTACAGGTGATCGAGGCGATCAAGGCCGGCAAGAAGGTCGTTGCCATGGTTGCTCCGGCTGCTGAAGGTGAGTTCGGCCAGGATATCACAATGGAGAGCTGGCGTACTGCATTAAAGAAGGTTGGCTTTGCCGATATGGTAGAGGTTGCCGCCGGTGCTGATATGACAGCAGCGTACGAGGCAATGGAATGGGCAGAGGCATTTAAGGAAGGCAAGAAGATGACGACCTCCTGCTGTCCGGCATTCGTAAATATGATCAAGAAACACTATCCGACTCTGATCGATAATATGTCCACAACGGTATCCCCGATGTGCGCGGTATCCAGAATGTTAAAAGCGATCGATCCGGAGACAGTTACTGTATTTATCGGACCGTGTATGGCAAAGAAGTCTGAGGCGGCTGACAAGTCCATCGAGAACAATGCAGATTATGTTCTGACCTTCGGTGAGGCCATCGAAATGCTGCGCGGAAAAGAAGTTGAGCTTGAGCCGGCTGAGGAGACAAAGCAGGAAGGCAGTGTCTTCGGAAAACGCTTCGGCAATGGCGGCGGCGTGACAAACGCAGTGATCGAGTGCTTCAAGGAAAAAGGTGAGAGCGCTGACGTTAAGGTTGCGCGCTGCAGCGGTGCGGCTGAGGTTAAGAAAGCCCTTCTTCTTCTCAAGGTCGGCAGACTTCCGGAAGATTTCATTGAGGGTATGATGTGCCAGGGCGGCTGCGTAGGCGGACCGAGCAACCTGAAACAGGAGATGACATTCAAGAAAGACCGTGACGCCGTGATCGCGAAGGCGGACGGCCGCGGAGTATGGGAGAACTTAAAGAATTACGATATGGATTCCTTCTCCATGCATCGCAGCTACGAGAAGCCGGAGGCTTAATGTAGATTTACATAACATATGAATATGGCAGGGTGTCCGGCTGAGACTGGCGGACATCTGTGAACAAAAGAACAGCATGTATTTTTCGGATCGGTTTCCGTGAAATACATGCTGTTTTTATATAACAGGAAATTCTGAGAAATTCCCTGTTACACAAAAGACCCTAACGGTGCCAATGATGCACACTCGCGTGAAACTGTAGATTGTCGCAAGTGACCGCGCGAGGCGCGAGAATGTGCCAAAGCACGATCTTTTATGTTCACAAAACGCTGCCGGATATGATAAAATGGAATCAGATCATTTCGGTATTACAGGGAGCATGGACATGGGGAAACTGAACGATATTTACATACAGGAAAGCCTGAAGGTAATCCTGGAAAGTATTCCGGAATATACGGTGACGACGGTGGTTGCCCCGATGGGATACGGAAAAACCACGGCGGTCACCAGCTTTTTAAAGGGACTTGGGAGTTCTGCGCTTATATTCCGCCTGAACATGCTGGCGGATGAGGGCAGTATTTTCTGGAGCAGCTTCTGCCGGAGTTTTCGGAATTTTCCAAAGCTGAGACAGGAATTCGTCGAGATGGGAATGCCGAAGAACGATGCGGCAAGAGCGCTGTTTCTTGAGATCCTGCTTGACGGTCTTGAGAGTGAGACGCGGGATATCTATCTGGTTTTGGACGATTTCCATCTTGTAAAAGAAGAACCGATCCGGAAATTTCTCCTGTTTCTGATCAAACAGCTGCCGGAACAGTTCCGCCTTATCATCATGAGCCGGAGTGAGGTCTTTGAGGGACAGGAAAAGCAGGAGCTCGGACGCCGGCTTTTAGAGATCCGGAAAGAGGATCTGTGCCTGAAAAAACAGCAGATCTTTCAGTACGCGAAGCACTGTTCCGTCGCTTTAAGTGAAGCTCAGGGAGAGAGCTTAAGTAAAATGACAGAGGGCTGGATCTCCATGATCTATCTGAATTTTAAGGAGCTTTCTTCGAGCGGACGGCTGCTTTCGGATGGAGAGTCCATCTATGATGGAATGAGAAAGCTGTTTTTTGACACGGTAGACGAGCTTCATAAAAAATTTCTCCGGGTCATGTCCGTGTCAGACGGATTTACCGCGGAACAGGCGGAGTTTTTATGGGGAGCTTCCTGTGAAAAGCTTCTGGAGGACCTGACTGCGGGAAATGCGTTTATCAGCTGCGACCGGACAACGGGAATCTATCGCTATCATCATATGCTGCTTGCATGTGCGAGGGAGGCGTTTTGTGAGCTTCCAAAAACGGAGCAGGATCAGTATTTACGGAATCTTGGCCGTTGGTATATGAAAAATAAAGAGATCCCGGAGGCGATCGAGACATTTTACCGTGCCGGAGACTATGATTCCATGCTTGGGGCGCTGGAGACAACCCAGTCCTCCTGGCAGAGCAATGAGTACCGGAACCGGTTAAAGGTCTGGCTGGAACATTGTCCGCCGGAGATCTTAAAGAAGCATTATCTGGCTCAGATCATCTGTATGCGGCGGTTCTTTTTCTTTGGAATGATGCCGGAGATGATGAAGATGAAGGAATTTTTCCTTTCCTGCATGGAAGAGCCGGAAGATATCGACGAAAAACAGAGAAACCAGTATTTCGGTGAATTTTATATGAATATGAGCTTCCTGGAATACAACAAGATCTCCGCTATGAGCATCCTTCACCGGAAAGCGGGAAGCCTGATGAGGGAGAAGGCGGTGACGCTTGATACCACGAACAGCTGGACGTTTGGTTCGCCGTCGGTATTGTGGCTGTATCACAGCGGCAGCGGATCCCTTGACCGGGAAATGGACGAGATGTATGAGTGCATGCCATATTATTACCGCCTGACAGAGGGACATGGACAGGGGGCAGAGCACATGATGGCGGCGGAGGCTGCCTTTGACCGGGGGATGGATGCAGATGCGCTGATCGCCATGGAAAAGGCAGTAGACGCGGCAAAGCGCTACGGCCAGTGGGGGATCCGGACCTGCTGTCTCTTTTTAAAGATGCGGATGGCAGAAAAGAATGGCGGGTTTGAGACGCTCGAGGAGGAGAGGAAAAGCTTCCGCCGGGAGCTGATGGAAAACCGCCAGTATATCATGATCCACAGTCTGGATCTCTGCGACAGCTTTATTTCGGCTCTGCGCGGGGAGACGGAGAAGATTGTGCCGTGGGTTGCGAATGGTCTCCTGGAAAGCTCCTCCGTGTTAGGGGCAGCGATGGCATCAGCGTTTACGATCTACCATCAGGTTCTGCTGGCGCGGGGAGAATACTCAAAGCTTGTGGCGAGAAAAGAAAGCATGGAAAAGCAGTTTCTCGGAAGCCGGGTGGTCTATGTCATGCCTGCGATCTATCTGGAGATCCAGCTCGCGGCGGCATTTTCACACCTTGGAAAGGAACAGGAGGCGGAAGCAGCGTTAAAGAAAGCTGCGGAGCTTGCCTTTGTTGACAGGATCTACATGCCGTTTGTGGAAAACATGGATCAGATTCCGGCAAAGCTGTGGAAAACCTTTTTGGATGTGCCGGCTTATCAGGATGATCTGCGGCAGATTGCCGGGATCTGCGGGCGTTATAAGGGAATGACGCTCCCGGGAGCTCCCGGACATGATCTCTCAGGGCTTTCGGAGCGGGAACTCGAGATCGCCAGACTGGCAGCGGAATACATCAGCAACCAGGAGATCGCCAGACGCCTGTTCCTGACCGAAAACACAGTGAAGACCCACATGAAAAACATCTATGCAAAGCTGGAGATCGGCGGCAGCAGCCGTGATAAAAGGCGGCAGCTGGAAAAGCTTTTTCAGTGAAAAAAATCCCTCAAAGGTTACTACTTAGGGGTGAGGACATGAAAAGAAAGCTTCTGTACAATATATGTATAGAGGCTTTTTTTGTGCAACAGCTTCTGAAGAATTCCAAAACACACAAAAAGATAGATTCTTTTTTATGCAGCAGGAGATCAGATTTTTGGGAGGGATCATATGAGAAAGAAATGGAAATCGCGGCTGAGGCAGGGGACGGCAGTCCTTCTTGTGGCTGCTATGGCGGCCGAGGGCGGTATGCCGGCATACGGTTATATCAAACCGAAAAGCGGCAGGCAGACCGTAGCCGGAAATGACGGAACAGGGATCAGTGAGACGGAAGACTGGATCGAAACATTTCCGAACGGTGTCTTTGCGTTTAAGGACAATGCAGTTTACTTAAAAGAGGGAGAGAAAAAGGAAAAGAAGCTCACGGTGTACCGTCTCGGCGGCCGGGATGGGGAGGCAACTGCCCATATCGCCCTGACACCTGCTGCGGCAGAGATGGAGGAAGATGGAGGAGAATTAAACACCGCGAACGCAGTGAGCTGGAACGATGTGAAGCTTCGGGTGGAGGATCCGGTTGGTACCGAATGGATCGCGACTTCGAGCTCTGCGGAGGCTGCAAGAGTGTCCTACACGGAGCTTGACACAGAGGCGGAGGACCCGTTTGGCACCTTATTCGTTGACCTTACCTTTGCGGATGGTGAGTGGGTAAAGGATATCCTGATCTCCGCAGTGGACGATGATGAGCATGAGGCAGAGGAATTTCTTCTGGCTATGATCTATGATGCCTCCGGAGCGGAATTTAACGACTCCGCAAACCGTCTGACGGTATGTGTTACCGATAATGAAGAAGCGATCGACAGTGAGATCGGCTTTGAAGTGTCGGACCTCCGTGTGGACCGGTCAGAGGGACAGGCACAGCTTGTCTTAAAACGCACCGGCGGCATCCAGTATGTGAGTCAGGTGGATTATTACACAGAGGATGGAACTGCGGAAGCCGGAAAAGACTATGCGAAGGCAGAAGGCAGCACCGGATTTGCGGGCGGGGTCGATACGACGACGATCACCGTGGAGCTGATCAATGACGGGGAAGCTTCTCTTGATGAGGCGGACGATGTGACATTTACAGTCCATCTGAAGAATCCGAAGGCGGCGACACTGGCGGATGGTGGGGATACCATCGAAGTTTCCCTTTATAATACGAACAGTGCCGACAGGAAAAATCTTGCGACGCTGACTTACCTTCCGGATGCGGAGGACGCGTCAGATCGTCTTGTGATGAGTGATGAGGCACTTGCTCCGGCAGAGGGAGATACCGTTCTGGCAGAGGTTGTTGAGAATGACGAGGAAACGGTGGAAGCGCTTGATATTACGCCGGTTCTCGGTGACGCGGAGAGCCAGACGATGACACGGACATTCCTCTACGGGGACGCGCTCCAGTTTGGAAGCAATCAAGGATCCTGGAAGCAGTATGCCCGGATCGCCGGTTCGGCTCCGGGGGCATCTGACGATGTAAATGGATACGCAAACGCGGACTCCAGACGGAAGGAGGGAGAAGGAGGCTCCAACTGGTACTGGAAGTACGGAAGGTATGTGGATTCCGGTACAGATAGGGATAGGACAAATTTCACATTTTCCGACAACGGATGGAAGATCGCAACAAACAATACGATCTACGCGAGACTCTATATCGATCATCTGTATGATAAATATGAGTCACTCTATGTGGACAGTGACTATACATCCCACAAAAAAGCGGGAAAATACAATGCGACCTTTGCTTATGTCGGAAACCTGAATGATAAGTATCCGAAGGATATGGCCTATGGTGACGGACAGGACAATGTAAAAAGGTTTCTCAGAAATGAAGCCGCGGACAGCAATGTCATGTTCCGGAATGATGGTACCTTTATCTCGGAAAATTCCGGAAATTATAAGCGAAAAGCATTCTATCTCGGCGGACAGGCCGGATGCGGAAGTGATGCGAGGACATCAAACACGAAAGCAACCGTAAACCTGTGGCAGGCAGTGACAAGCGGAAGTGTGTCGTATGATACACTGAAAAACTACAATTATCTGTACATGCGTGTTGAGTCCCAGGCAAACAAGAACATTACCGGAAGACAGCAGATCAGGAATGCGTATTTAAAACGAAATGCGTTTACGGACAACCCGATCCTCCGGATCCATACGGCGGATGACCAGATGCTGGACGATCTTCGCAATTTTGGTTCCGATGCAAAGAGCGAAGCGGCGGATCGATTTATCCGGAACAAGCTTGCCCCGTCCGTCAGGATCGAGGACGGCGGTACGGATGAATGGGGAAATCTGTACGTAGGCAGCCGGCTGAAGCTGACGGAAAACAGCCAGAGCGGCATCTATAAGTTCCATGACACGGTACGCCTGATCGACTGCCGGAGCCAGAAGATCGTGAATACGGCAATGCCGGATGGAAAGTCAGCGTCGATCACATTACTGCGGAACGACAATGAGCTGACAAACAGAAATGATAATTACTATGTGGACGTTCCGTTAGACAGAACACAGAATTTCGTCTTAAACTTTTCCGCATCCATCGATAAGGACAATGACGGAAATAAGACGGATGAGGAATATGAGTCCACAAAGTCCGGTCTGGAGAGCATGCTGAAACATGCAACGATCACCCAGGGCGTGTACGATAAGAATCTCACAGAAGGGACCCATAAATATTATAAGGACCGGACGGTTGCCTTAGAAGGTCTTACAGTAAAGGATAATACCTTCTTCCTGGCCGGTGTGAAGAACTTAAAGTCTGTCAATTTCCATCTGAAGCATGACGATGTGATCCTGTTCAACGGCGAGTTGTATCAGGGCGACGAGGAGATCCCGGTAAGTCTTGCGGAGCTTTCCATGACGAAGCTGGAATTCCAGTTTTACGATTACACCGTTCTTGGACATGTACGCCCGATGGAGATCGGCAGCATCGCGGAGGCAGCTCTTTATGTAGACTATAATAAGAACGGAAAGGTCGATGTTACGCTGAATCCGGAGACAGGTCTCTATGAACTGGATGAGGTTGACGGAAAGACAGATCTCTTCGTTCAGGCACTTGTGGATGACAGCTATGATATCGGAACCCTTGAACCGGTGGTCATCGAAGGAAAGACATATGACCAGCTGGTATTTGTCCGCTACAATATGATCCCGCGCTGTTTGAGAGTTCCGCCGGGAGCTTCTGCGGATGAGACCTGCCAGATCGTTCCGAACTTTACGACGATCGTGACGAACGAGGAGCAGAAGTCACGTCTCACAAAGGAAATGCAGTCTTATCGCCAGATCAACGGCGGCGATACGATGACACAGAAAATTTATACGGAAAAAGCTTCGGTAGGCTATGTTTCCTTCCCGCTTGGCGGTGATTATAATCCGGCAGAGTATACCGGAAACACAGGTAAGAATGCATATGACTGGAAGCCTGAGTGGCACGGAGCGCTCTTAAAGGCTTTTGAGAACCCGGGCAAGATCCTTCTGGATGATACGATGATGACCACGGACCAGTATCCGGCGGCAACGGAGAAAGACCAGATCAATGCGTATCTCGGAAGTTTTCATGGAAATGATACATATGCGCTGACGATCCTCTACCGGGATCAGCTGGAAAATTCCAGACTCGGAAGCTTTTATGCGAGACCGTCCAAGGGATCCTTCTCCTTCAATCAGGATGAGATGCCGGTGGTACAGGCGGATCCGGATATCGAGCAGTCCGGTCAGGGCTCAAATCTCTCAAAGACAGATCCGAAGATCAAGCTTCCGAACCTGAACCTTGGTTTTGGCCCGGCGGAGTTGATCATGGATGGTGATACCGTCGGATTTTCCATCGGTATTCCGCTTTACAGTAAGAAGACGGAAACCGAGTATGTGGAGAAGGGAAACAATCTTCCGAATTCCAAGGAAACGCCGAAGATCGAGAAGATCAGTAAGACAAAGACGGGAAATACCTTTACGGAATCCAGAGACGCATTAAATGACATGAAGAATGCGGTTGGATTTGGAGAAAAAGGGGAAAACGCGATCTCCCAGCTTCGCGACGCGGCAAGCAGGAAATCGAATACCCAGACAACCGGAACATACGGTACGAACTATGTTAAACCACAGGGAAAGACTAGCGAGAAAGGCTTTGATCTTGCCCTCAATATGACCTTCCTGTGGAAATACAGCCAGATCAGCAACAAGTTTGAATTCCAGCAGGCCGCGTTCCTTCTGGCGGCGGGCGGTTCTGTGAAGATGACGGTCTATCCGGAGCCTGTCCATATTGTATATGTGTTTGTTGTATTTGGCGCAGATCTTGAAGTCCAGACAGGGCTGGAGGTCGAGGAGTATACAAAGGCGGATGGCACAAGGGGAAGTAAGGTGATCTTCTCCGGTGTTGAGATCAGCCCGACGGTCTATATCGAGGCAGGCGGCGGTGTCGGCGTGGAGGTCGCAAATGTAGAGCTTTACCTGAAGTTCTCTGTGGCGATCGCGGCATCCTTTGGAACAAAAGACGCGGCAGCAAGCTTTGATAAATTTGTAACGACCGGCGCAGTCGGCATGAGGATCACACTTCTTTTCTTAAGCTATGAGATGGATCTTATCGGCTATGAGACTGGCTATGATAAGAAACGGTCCGATGACGGAGAGAACACATGGTTCTTCCGCTGGCATGCGCTTGGAGAAAATTTCGGCGGCGGGACAAGAAGTCTCATAAGATCGAGAAAGAGCATCGACGATGCCTACGAGGAACGTGGAATCCACATCCTGTGGCCGGAGGAGCGTGAATACGACCAGTGGATCTATGCGCCGGAGGACAATCTTCCTGATCCGTCCTCAAGAGCAATCCAGTTAAATGATATGCCGTTTGAGGTCAGCGGTTTCGGTTCTTCCGCCAGTGCCTATAAGCTGGCAGAAAATCTTGGAAGTGGTACAAGATACCAGCTTCTCACCTGGACGGACGAGCGGGGAGAGGACCATAACTACCTGCTCTATGTGATCAGCAAGGACCTGACAAAGGACAGTAAGGAACGCGACAACAACATGCAGGACAGCAAGCTTGTCCTTTCAGAGCTTGTATCAAAATCGGAAGCAGGAAATACGGGGCTTGGTCTTGTAAATCCGTTTAAGCCGGATGACAATGAGCTGTATGTCGTTGTAGACAAAGATCTCGGAACTCCGGACGCAGCGGGAGATCTGGACTTTTACGGTTCTGTTGACAAAGACGGAACGCTCCATGTTTCATGGGCGAGCTATAAGGGAACAGGCCTGCTCCCGCAGGATGCGTCCCCGTCCAATGCAGCTTATCTCATGAGCCAGAATACGGTTGTGAAAACAACGAAGATTCAGCTCGGCGGAACTTTGGAAGATGAGAATGGTCGTGTAACAGAGACCGTACGGGAGTGGAAAGCAAGCGATTCCAACGGCTATCGCTTCCAGCCGGTTTCCGCAGGTGACGATCTTGTGGTATTCTCCGAGGCACATCCGTACGATGCGAATGCGCTTGAAGAGCGGAAAAATGCGTATGACGAGTACTTCAATACCCGGGACGGCGAGACAATCGACAAAGATCACACGGAAGGAAGCGGGGATCCGCACGCGGCGGCAAATGCGGCGGTCAACTATGATATCGACCGTGTATACGGAGATTATTCGTTCTTAAACTTTGCAGTAGCAAGCCCATCCGATGCCTCCAGAGACTGGAAGGTCTATGTGGCAAGCCCGTCCAATGCATGGAAGCAGAATCACACGAGAATCGACAGCATCGTGATGCGGAAGGCAGAAGGCGAAGGTGTTTACTACCTTGCATACAGCACGACAGGCACACAGGTGGATGGAGACAGCGAGAAGAGCAATGTAAAGCAGCTCTTCCTGCAGAAGGTAACGTTTGATCCGGATGGCGGTGTACCGGAAATCGGCACGCCGGTTCTTCTGTACACACTGGTGGATAACGATAAGGATTCAACAAAAGATGGAAGCTACAGCGGCGGAAGTCTTGTGGAATCCTTCGAAAATCCGTATTTTACGAACTTAAACTTCCTTCATGGGGCGCTTCACATGTCCGATGATGGAACGACGCCGGAGGCGGAAGATTTCTTCCTGTTCGGCATGAACGGAAATACGTATGTGATTGATGAGCGTGGTGTGGAGACACTTTTGAATGGCAACGGCACTGTATCTGTGAAGCCATTCTTTACCCCGTCGACCTATCAGGATTCCGACGGAACCGTGCGCCAGGAAGCCGATGTCCGCTCCGACGTGATCATTGGGGCAGACGGAGATGGAAATATTTCAGCAGTTTATACGGATACTGTTCCGGATACGGTCAATAATGCGCTGTATATCAGCCGTTATGACGCAAAGGTCAAAACCTGGGGTGCGCCGGTGATGCTGGCGATGAACCACATGCAGGTCTATGAGGATACTGCAGGAAGCGGACTGGATCATGAGACGATCCGGGACTATTATTTCGATGAAGTCCACAAGGGCGGCATGGACCGGTTTATCTTTGCGGCACCAGCGATCGCTCTCGGACAGAAAAAGTCCGCGGCAGTGATCACTCCTGACACCGGAGAGGATGAGAATGGCAGCGATGCCGGTATCCAGACAGGAGAAAACGGCGGTGCGGAAGGAACGGATCTGTTACAGGATGAAAAGGCGGCAACGCTTCTGATCGTGACGAAGGGAACCCTGACGAAGCTTACAGAGGCAGAACCGTATCAGAATCGTTATGGCAAAGAGGTGAAGGAGATCATTCCGGCGACAGAAAATGGCCGGATGGCATCCGATACCGGCTACTATGCGATCTCTTATGGAATCGGAAACCAGAAGATCGGGGAAGCTTCCCTGAAATTTGACTCCTACAATTTCGTGGAGGGCGCATGCCTGACACCTCAGATCTCTTTCCGGAACAGCGGAGATACGGCGATTCGTGCGAGTGAGGCAAATCCTGCAACCATCAGACTTATGGCAGCGAAGCTTAACGAGGATGGTTCCGTAAACGGAGAGGCGAAGGAGCTCATGAGCTGGACGGTGAAGGAGAATATCCTCGCAGGCGCGAAGGCAGATACCTCGGAGCTTGTGGATGCGTCCGGTCTGAAAGCCCAGACGAAAGCACTTCCGGCAGGAATCGATGAGATGACCCTGTACTTTACGATCTCGGAGGATCAGAGCTATTTCCATGAAAACGCGTTCTCCTGGAGCTCGGTCGGAACGGCAAATGCAAGCTATGTTGTCGGAAAAAAACCGGAGCTTGGCTTTGGCTATCTGAAGGTCGGAGCGGAAGGTCACACGACGATCACGACAAGAAGCCGGACAAGGGCGGCGGGAGAGTCGACGGTTGAGGTTTATGCGGATATGCAGATCAACAATACCGGCACAGAATCCGCAGAGGGTCTGAAGATCAAGGTCGAGTATTCGAAGATTGAGGAGAATGACGGTGTTGAGGAGACGGTCTGGTATCCGGTCGATACAGAGGGAGAAGCACTGATCGCCGGACCGGAGTGGAAGCTTGACAAGGCAACCTCTCTCTTCAGCCTCTTTAGAAGGAGTGCCGGCAGCGATGGAATCTTTACTCTGAAGGATCAGGACGGACATGCGGTCAACACCCTGAGCGCAAGATCCGCGATCAATGTGACAGGAACCATGAAGCTTCCGGTTTCCTGCTACGATGAGAAGGACCCGACAAAGTCCATGAATCTCAGATTTACGATTCTTGCCGGGGACGAGGCAGAGGGCTATGAGTACACAACCGACAATAACAGCCTTTACAGAAGTCTGGAGCCGGTCAGCCTCTTTGAGGTTCCGGATACCTTAAACCTGATCCTTGGAAATACCGTGGAGATCCCGGTGGGAATCAGCAATACAAGAGTGACGGAGGAACCGTCCGTGACGGTCCGTGAGGTCAGCGGTGCTGACGGAAGTGAGGAGAAGTATCTTGGAAGTCTCTTCTACAATGCGGATACAAAGAAGCTTACCATCACACCGGAGAAGACGGGAACCGGAATCATCCGGATTGCAGATCTGAAAACAGGTTTGTTTACCGATATGGCATTCGCTGTCAACACAGAGGGTGTCAACATCGTGACAACAAACCCTGCACTGACATTCACGGATGGAAAGGAACCGTTCCGGGATGAGACCTCCTACAGCACCTTCACAGATGTATTCCCGTACATGAGAGACACCTGTAAGGGATATCAGAATGGAACATTTACATTCGAAACCTTTGCGGACAACATGGATCTCTACTTTAAAGGAAAGGTAAAGGTTGCAATCCGCGGAAATGATTTCGGCTTTATCGAGACGGAATATGAGAGCGACAGCTTCTTCAATCCGGTTGCGGTGAACTTTGGAAACCATGAACTGAAAAAGTGCAAGGTGGAAGTCACAGTTACCGGTGAGATGACAGAATTCGATAAATATGTGGAATTTTATGGACCGCGGGGACTTGATTCCGATAAGAATCTTCAGGAGGAGATCGAAAAGAATAAGGATACGGCGAAGCCGTTGATCCTGTATGGAAAGAGTATCCCGAAAGCCGGCACGGTAAAGACCGGCAAGACAATCCTGTTCCCGGTATGGTTTGCGGACAATACGGGAATCCAGGCGGCGACGATTGACGGAAAGACAGCAGATCTCGTATCCAATACCGGAAACCGGCTTGCGAAATCTGAGCTTTCGATCAATAAGAACGGAACGTATCAGATCCTTGTCCGCGATGCGGCGGGACTTGAGACGAGGGAGACGCTGCAGGTCAACTGGTTTGATGAGAATGGAACACTCAAGAATGATTCCTGGCCGGAGGGCACCGTGAAGATCACGGATAAGGCCGGAAAGGAACCGGCAGACGGAGAAAAGCTGGATGAGGGCAATGCGTATCTTGTATACACAAGCTCGGATGCAACCGATACTGCAAAGGTATCTGAGCTGGAGCTTTCTTCTAAAAAATCGATCAGCGAGAAGCAGGTTTTGGCAGAACAGGAGGATCCATATCAGTTTGCACTTGCGAAAAACGGACTGTATATTGTCCGGTCCACGAATCGTGACGGGCTTACGCAGCTGCAGATCATTCCTGTGGCAGACATCGATCTTGAGAAACCAGTTGTAAATGTCATGTGGATCAAGAAAGACGGCGAAGATAAGATCTACATGGAAGTGGTCGCTCCTGACTCTGAGGAAGAGAAGAAAAAGGTTACCTGGGAACTTGTAGAGAGCGACGATCCGGATAGAGGTGCGGATGAGATCCGGTTGAGTCAGAGTGATGATCCGACGGATTATATCCAAAATTACATCAAGATTCCGGATGAGGTCAAAAATTACTTGATTCTCAGGGCAACGACCACTGACGGAAAGAAAACGGCACAGAAGGTTTATGATAACCAGGCGAAGCTTCGAAACATCGCATTTGCGTCAAGAAATCTCACCTGGGGAACCGAGTTCACACCGGAGATCACAAGCTATCGCATCAATGTAGGAAAGGATCAGGACGGAAATCCTGTGATCCCACAGATTGAGAAGGCGGAAAGCCTGACAGGACGGGGAACCGTTACGATCAGCCAGGCAGAAGCTTCGCAGGATAAGCGGACGGCAGAGATTACGGTGGAAGAAAATGGAAAGACAAAAGTTTACACGTTCCGCTTTACCGTAGATGGCTGTACCTGTGGATTTGACGGACTTACGATCGCCGGAGAAGAAGAGCAGACGATTGAGACGGATAAAGACACCGTGGAGATCCCGCTGGAGCCGAAGGCGAAGCGGAAGACCTGTGATGTTGCCGGACACATGACAGCGCCGCTGACTTACACGTATGAGATCCTCTCCGGCGTGGATATCGCGTCTGTGAATCAGGATACAGGAATTCTCACAGTGAAGGATCAGGGCGATGTGAGAGTGAAGGTCACAGCGACAAGTGCTTTTGCGGGCAGCATGTCGGAGGAGAAGGAATTCCATGTGACGAAGCTCTGCGAGGCGAAGGTTGTGAATAATCATGGCGGTACTGTAACGCAGGAGAGCCAGGTATTGAAGAAAGGGGAGATATTTGAATCAGAGGCATCCGAAGGAAAGGGCTTTGTATTCCTCGGGTGGAGAATTGTCGGAACAGACGGAAATTATCTGAGCACGGATAAGAAGCTTACCATGACCATGGAACAGTCCACAGAGCTGGAAGCAGTCTTCCGGGATGTGGAGGATCCGACCGGTGAGCTGATACTCGGGGAGAATTCCTGGAAGTCATTCTTAAATAAAGTGAGCTTCGGTCTCCTTTTCCAGGAGGATGTGGAGGTTGAGATCATTGCGGATGACAACGACCATGTGGCATCCATCGAGCACTACGAGTACAAGGTGCCGGAAGGAACCGGAAAAGAAGTGGAAGGGCTTACAAGAGAAGAGCTGGCGAACGTGGAATGGAAAGACTGGGCATGGGCTGACATTGAAGCGGACAGCAAGTCCATCGTCTATGCGAAGATCACGGATGATGCAGGAAATTATATTATCATCAACAGCCAGGGAATCATCGTGGACAGCACCGGGCCGAAGATCGAGCAGATCTATGCGAGCCGCTGGACTCTGACTCCGTATGAGATCGGCATCCGTATTTTAGATGATCTGACAGATGTTGCGAAAGTGACATATCAGGAATACGATCAAAAAGAGCAGGATCTGGAGCTTGAGGATGACGGAACTGCTGAAATCACCCTGTATCATGCGGGAAAATACAATGTAGTATTTAGAGCGTGGGATGAGACAGGAAATGAGAGTATGCTTACGATTCCGGTAGAACTTACGCAGGGTAGAAGCGGTGGATCAGCAAAAGAGCGCAATTCTGCGGCGGGGTCTGGAAATGGAACAGCCCGCAGAAAGAGACTCATGAAGATGGACGGAACGCTGGCGCGCAATGAGTGGGTATTTAAGAACGGTCACTGGTATTACGGTGACGCAGACGGATACACCCACATCGGATGGCTGCTCGATGCATCTGGACGCTGGTACTATCTGGACACAGACGGAAGAATGGCGACAGGCTGGAGATCCGTGAACGGAAAGTGGTATTATCTGGATGCGGACGGAAGAATGGCAACAGGCTGGAGATCCGTGAACGGAAAGTGGTACTATCTGAATGAGAACGGAGATATGGCAGCGGGCTGGATCTTTGTGAACGGAAGATGGTACTATCTGAACGCGGACGGAGATATGGCGATCGGCTGGATCCTTGTGAACGGAGTCTGGTATTACCTGAATCCGATGGCAGGAGTCCTTGATCCGGGTGGAAATCCGATACCGGAGGGCGCAATGTACGTAAGTGCTGTGACGCCGGATGGCTATCATGTCGGAGTATCCGGGGCGCTGATCGGAAGATAACAGACAGCGGCAGGTATCTGAAATGATATCTGCCGCTGTTTTTGTTGTGCTTTATCCAGGTTCGATAAGAATCCCACCTTTTTCAGGTGTTAGTAACAGCAAATTCGTCTCAGTGGAAGTCAGTTTTCGACTGAGACGAATTTGTATTTAGAAGCTTATTGTATGTAGATTACAACCGGCACTTATTGACCCGCTTAGAAGAAAGCTCTTCCACCTTTTTTAATGTCTTCGCCAGATTCGGATCCACATATTCCTCTTTTTCAAGGTTTTTCTGAGCTGTGGAAAGCATCAGCTTGATACGGTTTAACTGGTTTACCTCACTGGCCCCCGGATCATAGTCGACGGCGATGATGTTTGCCTTGGGGTTCGCGTAGCGAAGCTCCTTGATGACACCTTTTCCGACGATATGGTTCGGCAGGCAGCCGAAAGGCTGGACGCAGACGATGTTGTTGACACCGCTCTTGATGAGCTCCAGCATCTCACCGGTCAGGAACCAGCCCTCACCGGTCTGGTTTCCAAGGGAGACAAAGCCGTTTGCCATCACTGCCAGATCCTTGATCCTTGAAGGCGGAGTGAAGTGAGTGCTCTTTTCAAGAGCAATTCTTGCGGCCTTTCTCATGTACTCGAGAAGGGAGATCGCCATGTTGCAGAGGTGTGCCGTGGAGCGCTTCATTCCCAGATTATCTGCCTTGAAGTTGCTGTTGTAGAAGCAGTAAAGCAGGAAATCCATGAGATCCGGCATTACCGCCTCAGCGCCCTCGGACTCTAAGAGCTCCACGATATGGTTGTTGGCGGTCGGTGAGAATTTCACGAGGATCTCTCCGACGATTCCGACCTTCGGCTTGTGGACATTCGTGCGCTCTAAGTTATCGAAGTCGTGGATGATGCCGCGGATATTCTTCACAAAGGTCATCATTCCGGCGCTCTTTGTGGAGAGTGCTTTGACACAGATCTTCTTCCATTTCTCGTGGAGCGCATTTGCAGAGCCTGGAACGGCCTCGTAAGGTCTTGTAGCGTAGAGAACACGCATAAATACATCACCGTATACAACAGCCTGAAGAGCCTTCACAAGCATGGACGGCGTGTAGGTGAAGCCCGGATTCGTCTCCATACCGTTCGCGTTGATGGAGATGACCGGGATCTGCGCCATTCCGGCTTTTTCGAGTGCGCGGCGGATAAATCCGATGTAGTTCGACGCACGGCAGCCGCCTCCGGTCTGGCTCATGAGGACGGCCGTGTGGTCGAGATCATACTTTCCGGACAGCAGGGCATCCATGATCTGTCCGATGACGATCAGGGACGGGTAGCAGGCGTCATTGTTTACATATTTTAATCCCGTATCCACGGCTGTCTTGTCATCGTTCTGGAGAACGACGAGGTTGTAGCCGAAGCTGCGGATCGCCGGTTCGATGAGCTCGAAGTGGATCGGGGACATCTGCGGGCAGAGCAGCGTGTAGTTCTTTTTCATCTCCTTCGTGAAGATCACACGGTTGTAGGAGCTGGACACGATATTTCTCGTGTAGCGGCGCTCCTCGCGGACACGCAGGGCGGAGATGAGGGAACGGATACGGATCCTTGCGGCTCCGAGGTTGTTGACCTCATCGATCTTTAAGACCGTATAGATCTTACCGGATCGGGTGAGAATATCACTGACCTGATCGGTGGTCACGGCGTCGAGACCGCAGCCGAAGGAATTTAGCTGGACGAGATCCAGGTTATCCTGTGTCTTTACAAAGGTCGCCGCCGCATAGAGGCGGGAGTGGTACATCCACTGGTCGGTAACGACGAGCGGGCGCTCCACCTTTCCTAAATGGGATACGGAGTCCTCCGTGAGGACAGCGAAACCGTAGGAGGTGATCATATCGGCGATGCCGTGGTTGATCTCCGGATCGATGTGGTACGGACGTCCCGCAAGGACGATGCCGTGTTTGCCAGTATCTTTTAAGTACTGTAAGACTTCCTCGCCTTTCTTCTCCACATCGGTTCTCGCCTGCGCGAGTTCATCCCAGGCCTTCTTAGCGGCCTTCTTCGTCTCGGATTCCGGAATATCGAATTCCTTCTTAAAGACTTCCTGAAGCTGCTTTGAAAGGACCGCCTCGCTTGTGAACGCCATGAACGGATTTAAGAACTTCACGTTCTTTTCCTTTAATTCCTCCATGTTATTCTTGATGTTCTCCGAGTAGGAGGTGACCATCGGGCAGTTGTAGTGGTTTCCGGCTCCCGGAACCTCTTTCCGCTCGTAAGGAATACACGGATAGAAGATAAACGGCACATCGCGTTTGATGAGCCAGGAAATGTGTCCGTGGGCAAGCTTTGCCGGGTAACATTCAGACTCACTCGGGATTGTCTCGATGCCCAGCTCGTAGATCTGGTGGCTGGACTGTGGGGACAGCATCACGCGGAAGCCGAGCTCCTTAAAGAAGGTTGCCCAGTACGGGAAGTTCTCGTACATGTTGAGGACCCGCGGGATTCCCACAACGCCGCGGGTCGCCTTGTCGGCTGTCAGCGGCTCATAGTCGAAGAGTCTGTGATACTTCCATGTAAAGAGGTTCGGGATGTCACGTTTTGCCTTTTCCACGCCGAGACCGCGCTCACAGCGGTTTCCGGAAATATACTGACGTCCACCCTCGAACCGGTTGATCGTCAGGACACAGTGGTTTACGCATCCGCGGCAGCGGCTCATGGTTGTCGTGTAGGTCAAATTGATCATATCGTCCAGAGAGAGCATCGTCGTCTCATGGGGACGGTGCATGTAACGCTCACGGGCGATCAGTGCCGCGCCGAAGGCACCCATGATACCTGCGATATCCGGGCGGACGGCATTGCAGCCGGAGATCCGCTCGAAGCTTCGGAGGACTGCGTCATTGTAGAAGGTTCCGCCCTGTACAACGACGTTCTTTCCGAGGTCGCCGGCGGAAGTGATCTTGATGACCTTAAACAGGGCATTCTTGATAACAGAGTAGGCGAGGCCGGCGGAGATATCCGCAACGGAAGCGCCCTCTTTCTGCGCCTGTTTTACGTTGGAGTTCATGAATACGGTACATCTCGTTCCGAGATCCACCGGATTCTGGGCAAAAAGTGCCGCCTTTGCGAAATCCTGAACGCTGTAGTTTAAGGATTTTGCGAAGGTCTCGATGAAGGAACCGCAGCCGGAGGAACATGCCTCGTTGAGCTGGACACTGTCCACGGTGCCGTCCTTGATGCGGATACATTTCATATCCTGACCACCGATATCGAGGATGCAGTCTACGGACGGATCGAAGAATGCCGCCGCGTAGTAGTGGGAGATCGTCTCGACCTCGCCCTCATCCAGCATGAAGGCCGCCTTTAAGAGGGCCTCGCCGTAGCCGGTGGAGCAGGAGTAGGCGATCTTCGCGCTGTCCGGAAGCAGGGACTTGATCTCCTTTATGGAAGAGATCGCGGTCGCCAACGGGCTTCCGTTGTTGCTGCTGTAAAAGCTGTAGAGCAGGGAACCATCCTCGCCGACGAGTGCCACCTTTGTTGTGGTGGAACCGGCATCGATTCCTAAGAATACATTTCCCTCATAGGTGGAGAGGTCACCGCGGCGGACCTTGTACTGGTCATGGCGGTCGGTGAATTCCTTATAATCTGCCTCATCCTTAAATAAAGGCTGCATTCTCTTTACTTCAAATTTCATCTTGATGCCGCCGGAAAGATCTGCGATCAGCTTGTCAAGAGAGAAGATCTCCGCGTGATCCTTCGCATTCATGGCAGCGCCGACGGCGGCGAAAAGATGGGAGTGGTCCGGGGCGATGATCGCATCACCGGTTAAATTTAAGGTGCGGATAAAGGCGTTTCGAAGCTCCGGTAAAAAGTGCAGCGGACCGCCGAGGAACGCTACGTTTCCGCGGATCGGTTTTCCGCAGGCAAGACCACTGATGGTCTGGTTCACAACCGCCTGGAAAATAGAGGCTGCAAGATCCTCACGGGTCGCACCGTCGTTGATCAGCGGTTGGATATCGGACTTTGCGAACACGCCGCAGCGGGCAGCGATCGGGTAGATCGCCTTATAATTCTTTGCATATTCATTCAGACCGGCAGCATCCGTCTGTAATAAGGAAGCCATCTGGTCGATAAAGGAACCGGTACCTCCGGCGCAGATCCCGTTCATACGCTGGTCGATTCCGCCTGTAAAGTAGATGATCTTCGCGTCCTCGCCGCCAAGCTCGATGGCGACATCCGTCCGCGGAGCATAGTCCTGAAGTGCGGTCGCAACCGCTACGACTTCCTGGACAAATGGAATATGTAAGTAACCCGACAGAGTGAGTCCGCCGGAACCTGTAATATTGGGCCGTAAAGAGAGTTCACCGAGTTCTCCCTTACACTTTTTCAGAAGCGAGGCCAGGGTTTCCTGGATATTGGCGTAATGCCGCTCATAATCCGCGAATAAAATTTTGTTGTTGTCGTCGATCACGGCAACTTTTACTGTAGTGGAACCGATATCGATTCCAAGACGATAGCATTGATTCATACGAGCGGGGAGTTCTCCCCATACCTCCTTTTCAACAGAAAAAAACGAGCCGTCCGCAAAAAGCAGGCAGCCAGCCGGAATGCGGGCATCAACATGCCGAACCGTTCAGCCATACAATTTTCTGCCGGAATCGGCACATAGCTGAACTGTTATGTCAAAATTCCGCACATAGTATAACACATTAAAAAAGGAAATACAATTGACGGAACTGGCATCTTGAGGTTAAAAACGGTTAAAATTCTGTAAAGAATGTGTAAAGATTTTAGAAGAAAGCGTTGCGGGGATGGATAGACATTCCAGTAACGATATCATAAAGCGTTTGACAAAAGAAACGGTTGGGAATTATAATACGGGGCGTAGGAGAAATAGATATTTCTATTAGGAAAGGAAAGCTTCAATGAATTTTATGAACAAGATGGAGCGGAAATTCGGACGGTACGCGATTCCGAATCTCATGTATTATATCGTGATCCTGTATGCGGTGGGCGTACTGGTCCAGATGATGGCACCGGCATTCTACATCCAGTACCTGATGTTAGATGCGAGGGCGATCCTTCACGGACAGATCTGGCGAGTCGTTACATTTATGATCTGGCCGCCGTCTGACAGTCTTTTCTTCAACCTGATAGCGATCTACCTTTACTACAATCTGGGAATGACTCTGGAGCGGGTTTGGGGAACCTTCCGGTTTAATGTGTACTTTTTTATGGGTGTGATCGGTCATGTCCTTGCGGCGCTGCTGATCTACATCATTACAGGGCAGGTCTATATTCTCACCACAGATTATCTGAACTTTTCCCTGTTTTTTGCATTTGCGGCCACATTCCCGGAAATGCAGTTTTACCTGTTTTTTGTACTTCCGATCAAGGCGAAGTATCTGGCACTTTTTGATGGACTTTACTTCGTCTATGGATTCCTTTTCGGCGGCATGTCGCAGAGAATTGCGATCGTTATGTCTTTACTTAATTTTATCGTATACCTCTTCATGTCCAGGGGGAGCCGTCTGAATCCAAAGGAAATTCGGAGAAAACAGGTCTTTCACTCACAGATGCGCGAGGCGCAGAAGACAGCGGAAAAGATCGGACGCCACCGCTGTGCTGTTTGCGGACGTACGGAGGAGGATGACCCGAATCTTGTATTCCGCTACTGCTCCAAGTGCGAAGGCGACTATGAATACTGTCAGGACCACCTGTATACCCACAAACATGTAACAAAAGGCGGGATGGATCCAAGACAGGCAAACAGCAATCAGGAGGCATAACATGAAGAAAACAAAAATTATCTGTACCATGGGACCGAACAGCGATGACAGAGAGGTCATGAAACAGCTGCTCTTAAACGGAATGGATGTTGCCCGTTTCAACTTCTCCCACGGAACACACGATGAGCAGAGAGCCCGCTACAAACAGCTCCGCGAGGTTGCGGAAGAGGTTGGAAAACCGGTAGCAGCTCTTCTTGATACAAAGGGACCGGAGATCCGTACCGGTGTTTTAAAGGACGGAAAGAAAGTAACCCTGACAGCAGGCGAGGAGATCATCCTTACAACAGAGGATATCGTCGGTGACGCAAAGAGAGTCCACATCAATTACAATGGCTTAAATGAGGACGTAACAGAGGGCAACGTGATCCTGATCGATGACGGCCTGATCGAGCTTCATGTTGAGCGTGTTGAGGGAACCGAGATCTACTGCAGGATCATGAACGGCGGCGAGCTTGGAGAGAGAAAGGGCGTAAACGTTCCGAACGTAAAGATCAAGCTTCCGGCGTTAACAGATAAAGATAAGGAAGATATCCGTTTCGGTATCGAGCTTGGGTTCGACTATATCGCGGCTTCCTTCATCCGTTCCGCAGACGCGATCCGTGAGATCCGCCAGATGTTAGACGAGGGCGGTTCCTCAATGGGAATCATCGCGAAGATCGAGAACGCTGAGGGACTTGAGAACCTTGACGAGATCATCGAGGCCAGCGACGGAATCATGGTAGCCCGCGGAGATCTGGGCGTTGAGATCGCACCGGAGAAGCTTCCGCACCTTCAGAAAATGATGATCAAAAAGTGCAGCGCCGCATGTAAGGTCGTTATCACAGCGACCCAGATGCTGGATTCCATGATCCGTAACCCGAGACCGACCCGTGCGGAGGTTTCTGACGTTGCGAACGCTGTATATGACGGAACAGACGTCGTTATGTTATCCGGTGAGACTGCAAACGGTAAATATCCGGTCGAGGCATTAAAGATGATGGCTCATATCGTTGAGGAGACCGAGTCCCATATGAGCGGTGATTTCTACGAGAAGAGAACCGTATCCGATGATAACCGCCACAATATTTCCAATGCGGTGAGCTATGCGTCCGTCGCAACGGCACAGTCCCTTGATGCAGCGGTTATCATTGCACCGAGCATCAGCGGCTACACCGCGAGAATGCTTTCCAAGTGGCATCCGTCCACAAAACTTGTGGGAATGTCCCCGAGTATCTCTGCAGTCCGAAAGATGATGCTCTACTGGGGTGTAACTCCGTTCCAGGCAAAGAGAGCGGAATCCACTGACACTTTAATTGAGAACAGTATTGACATTTTAAAAGAGAATGGTATTGTAAAAACAGGCGATATCGCAGTCGTGACTGCGGGAGTTGTGGATTATGCGAGAAGACATGAGCCAGCGGCTTCCACCAATATCATGCGTGTAGTAAATATCGACTAAAAGAAAGAGTCCGGCCTGCCGGGCTTTGCACCGGGCGCGGCTGTCTGTAGTGCATGGTGTATACAGCACAGGATCGAGCGTCTCAGGGTGCGGAATATATTGACTGATAAGGAGAGAACGTACATGGAGAAGAAACCGTTTGTAACGAAGGAACAGCTGGAAGAGATCGCAAAGACCTATCCGACTCCTTTCTATCTTTATGATGAAAAGGGAATCCGTGAGAATGCGATGAAATTAAAGGAAGCATTTTCCTGGAATAAAGGCTTCAGAGAGTATTTTGCAGTAAAGGCAACCCCGAACCCGTTCATCTTAAAAACATTGCAGGAGCTTGGATGCGGAACGGACTGTTCCTCAAAGACAGAGCTTCTGATGTCCGATGCATGCGGTTTTTCTGGTCATGACATCATGTTCTCTTCCAACGATACCCCGCCGGAAGAGTTCAAACTGGCTTACGACCTCGGTGCGATCATCAACCTGGATGATTTCACACATATCGAGTGCCTCGAGAAGACGATCGGAACGATCCCGGAGACGATCTGCTGCCGTTTCAATCCGGGCGGATTATTCAAGGTAACAACTGATATTATGGATAACCCGGGTGATGCGAAGTACGGCATGACAGAGGCCCAGATCACAGAGGCTTACAAGATCTTAAAGGCAAAGGGCGCGAAAAACTTCGGTATCCATGCGTTCCTTGCAAGCAACACTGTGACAAATGAGTATTATCCGCTTCTCGCGAAGGTTCTTTTTGAGCTTGCCGTGAAGTTAAAGAAAGAGACCGGCGCTGACATCAAGTTCATCAACCTCTCCGGCGGAATCGGAATCCCGTACAGACCGGACCAGGAGCCGAACGATATCAAGGTTATCGGTGAGGGCGTAAGAAAAGTTTACGAGGAAGTTCTCGTTCCGGCAGGAATGGGCGATGTTGCGCTCTTCACTGAGCTTGGACGTTTCATGCTGGCTCCGTACGGTGCGCTTGTCACAAGAGCGATCCATGAGAAGCACACTTACAAAGAGTATATCGGTGTGGATGCCTGCGCGGTAAACCTGATGCGTCCGGCAATGTACGGCGCTTACCACCACATCACTGTGATGGGCAAGGAGAACGAGCCGTGTGATCACAAGTACGATGTGACAGGCTCCCTCTGCGAGAACAACGATAAATTCGCGATCGACCGCATGCTCCCGAAGATTGATGTGGGTGACCTTTTATTCATCCACGATGCGGGTGCACATGGATTCGCGATGGGTTACAACTACAACGGAAAGTTAAAGAGCGCAGAGCTTCTTCTCAAGGAGGACGGCAGCGTTCAGATGATCCGCCGTGCAGAGACTCCGAAGGATTACTTTGCTACATTTGATTTCTGCGATATTCTTAAGAATGTCAGAAACGTGTAAGGGAAAAAAGAAAAGCCTGATCATATGAGATGGTGTGCGGCCGGATCCATGCCGGCGGGCAGGATCTGAAAAATGACAGGCGGTCAGTTAAAAGAAAAAAGAGGCGGTATGGTTCCTGGTGAACGGTACCGTCTCTTGTTGTTTACGCGAAATTGGGACCGGTTTCAGGTGACCGCATGGGCAATAGAGAATCATGCTTTGTCTTGTGGGTGTCAGGTCTGCCAGAACAAAAAGACATGAAAAAACCCTGTACATCTCGTACAGGGATTCATCATTTAGGATTTCAATTTCAAAAAGGTTTAGGATAAAGGATTTAAAATATCTCGTGCATTTCTTATGATTAAAGTATAGCACACCGGGCCGGAAAATGATTGTATATTCTTTGAATGAATTATTAAGATTTCTTTAAGATTTGACCGTAATTCTGAAGAATGTGGAAAACAAAGAAAAGACAGGGAGTGCTGTCAGAAGATATGCACAGACCGGAAAGTTCCGGTGATGGATTCGGACTGATCGGAAAGCGGCAGGGCGCACAAAACAGGCAGACAGAATATTTTATAAGTAAGAGAGAATGCATGGAGGAATCCTGCATGTGAATCATATCAAAGATCAGATCCATTGTGAGCGCGCATATCGGATGGGGCTTTCCGGGAAGGGGATCGGCGTGGCCGTTCTGGATACCGGGATCTTTCTTCACCGGGATTTTGACAGCCGGGTGACCGGTTTCGCGGATATGGTGAACCGGCGGAATTTTGCGTATGATGACTGCGGGCATGGGACGCATATCTGCGGGATCATCGGCGGCAGCGGGCGAATGTCCGGCGGGCGGTACAGCGGGATCGCACCGGGGTGTAATCTTATCATGGTGAAAGTCCTGGACCGAAAAGGAAATGGCTATTCTTCGGATGTTCTGGCGGGGATCTCCTGGGTTCTGGAGAGAAAGGAACAGCTTGGCATCCGGATCTTAAATATATCGGTGGGCGCCTGCTCGAAACGCGGGATGAGTGAGAATTCCGCCCTCGTGAAAGGCGTGAACCGGGCATGGGACGCCGGGCTTGTGGTCGTGGTGGCGGCCGGAAACAATGGGCCGCGGACCATGAGCATCACGACGCCGGGGATCAGCCGGAAGGTGATCACGGTCGGCTGTTCGGACGATGACCGGGAGGTACTGGTCGGTGGAAACCGGATGGTGGATTATTCCGGCCGCGGCCCCACGGCGGCCTGCATCTGCAAACCGGATCTCGTTGCACCGGGCTGCAGCGTTGTGAGCTGCTCCAGCAGAGCCGACAAGTATACGATCAAGAGCGGCACTTCCATGAGCACACCGATCGTCTCCGGAGCTGTCGCTCTTTTATTGGAACGCTTTCCGGACATGTCAAATAAGGATGTGAAACTGAGACTGCGGGAAAGTTCGGTGGATATCGGATTGCCGAGAAACCAGCAGGGATGGGGACTGTTGGATGTGGGGAAAATGCTTGAGAGATAAAGATAAAGATAGCAAACGAAAACATATTGAAATGTTGTTGCGAGTATGTTATATTGTTTATAAAGAGGTGTCACCGATAGACGGGTGATCCTAGACATTAAGTAAAAAATAACCGTTCGATTTGCTAGGTCGGGGCGGTTATTTTTTTGCATTTACAGGTTCTATGTAATTCGGGGACCAACCGCCTACCGTTATGGTGACACCATGAGAAAATTCTACCATAATCTACAGATTCTATCAATCGACTCCAGTATAAAAACATCTCATTTTTTAAACACACAATTTTACACAGATTTTACATAATCCCTGTCAAGCATTTTACATTTCCTTGATATTCTGATACATGGTAAGAAAGAAATGTAAAAAGTTAATGAATGATCAAAATTTTGAAGAGGGGAATTTTATGGACTTTTTTGGAGTATTGACGATGCTTGGCGGGCTCGCGCTGTTCCTTTACGGAATGGAGACCATGGGAAATGGTCTCGAAAAGCTTTCCGGCGGCAGACTGGAAAGAATTCTTGAAAAACTGACATCAAATCCGATCAAGGCGGTCCTTTTAGGTGCCGGAGTCACAGCGGTGATCCAGTCATCTTCCGCGACTACCGTCATGGTCGTAGGTTTTGTAAACTCGGGCATCATGAAGCTGACGCAGGCGGTCGGCATCATCATGGGCGCCAACATCGGAACGACTGCTACTTCCTGGCTCCTGAGCCTTACAGGAATTGAGAGCGGAAACTTTTTTGTACGTCTTTTAAAACCGACATCGTTCTCACCGGCCCTTGCACTCATCGGTGTCTGCCTTATCATGTTCTCCAAAAAGGAGAAGAAGAAAGATGCTGGAACGATCATGATCGGCTTCGCGATCCTGATGACCGGAATGGAGACCATGAGCGGTGCTGTAAAACCGCTTGCGAATGTACCGGAATTCACAGGGATCCTGACCATGTTCTCAAATCCGGTCCTTGGAATGATCGCCGGAGCTGTCCTCACTGCGATCATCCAGAGCTCTTCTGCATCGGTCGGAATTCTTCAGGCGTTATGTGCAACGGGAGCAGTCAACTTCGGCACGGCTCTTCCGATCATCATGGGACAGAATATCGGAACATGTGTGACTGCAATGCTTTCCGGTATCGGCGCCTCCAAAAATGCGAGACGTGCAGCGCTTGTTCACCTGTACTTTAATATTATCGGCACCGTGATCTTTATGATCGTCTTTTACACGATCAATGCGGTCGTTCATTTTTCGTTCCTCGATACAGCGGCAAATGCGATGGGGATCGCAGTGATCCACAGCAGCTTCAACATTGCGGCGACAATCCTGCTCCTTCCGTTTGGCAACGGACTTGTAAAACTGGCATGTCTCACGATCCCGGATGAGCAGAAGAAGGAAGTTCCTGTCGCAGAGCAGGAAAAGAGTGCGTTCCGTCTTCTCGACCCGCGTTTCCTCGACACTCCTGGTTTCGCAGTAGAGCAGTGCCGTCAGACAACGATCCAGATGGCAAAGCTGGCGAAGGAATGCTTCTTTACATCAGTAGAACTTTTAAAGGAATTTTCAGAAGAAAAGGCAGAGCGCGTGGAGGCGCTGGAGAACCTTGTAGACCGTTATGAGGATGAACTCGGAACCTATATGGTAAAGCTCGGCGGAAAAAATCTGTCCAGAAACGACAGCCATACGGTATCCCTGCTCCTTCACTGCATCGGTGATTTTGAGCGTATTTCCGATCATGGCATGAATTTAAAGGATTCCGCGAAGGAGATGCAAGAGAAAGAGATGCATTTTTCAAGCAAGGCAGACAAAGAGCTGGAAATCTTTTTAGATGCCGTCAAGGAGATCCTGGACATGTCCATTGATGCGTTCGAGACGAATAATACGGATGAGGCGTCAAAGGTGGAGCCGTTAGAGGAAGTCATCGACGATATCAATACCGTGGTGAAGGCAAATCACATCAAGAGACTCCAGAAGGGAAAATGTACGATCGAGCAGGGCTTTGTCCTCTCTGACATTTCTATGAATCTGGAGCGTGTTTCCGATCACTGTTCCAATATCGCGATCAGCGTGATCGAGATCGAGCGCGATGGTTTTGATGCCCACGGATATCTGGAAAATTTAAAGAGAGACGGAGATCCGCAGTTTGCGGCGATGGTGGAACAGTATCGTGATAAATACGCGCTTCCAGTCTAGGAAAATGTGTAGTAAGATAGTAGGAGAAAAGGGCGGTATGCCGTGGGAACGCATAGCTGCCCGGCACTATGGATCGTGAAATAAAAATCATGATCTGAATCAGGCCAATGACGGAAAATGACAGAAATTAAGACAGGAGGAGAAGAACATGGCTCTGATCTATGCAGTGGAAGATGATAAAAATATTCTGGAAATTGAGATGTTCGCACTGAAAAACAGCGGATATCAGGTAGAGGGCTTTGAGTGCGCTCATGATTTTTATAAAAAGCTGGAAGAGAAGCAGCCGGATCTTGTCCTCCTGGACATCATGCTGCCGGATGAGGACGGACTGGAGATCGTAGCGAAGCTCCGCCGCCGCCCGGAGACGAAGAAACTTCCGGTGATCATGGTGACGGCAAAGAGCACCGAGATCGACAAGGTGAAGGGACTCGATGTCGGCGCGGATGATTATCTGACAAAGCCGTTCGGTGTGATGGAGCTTATCGCGAGAGTGAAGGCGGTACTCAGAAGAACGATGGAGGAGGACAAGTTCCTGACCCTGGGGGATATCTTCCTGGATGATGAGAAGCACATGGTGTATGTGAAGGATGTCCCATGCAGCCTGACCTTCAAGGAATATGAACTCTTAAAGCTGCTGCTCCACAATGCCGGGATCGTTGTGACGCGTGAGATCATCCTGGAGCGTGTCTGGGGCATCGATTTTGAAGGAGAGTCGAGAACTCTGGATATGCATATCCGGACGCTCAGACAGAAACTCGGCGAGGCGGGTTCCATGATCCGTACAGTGAGAAATGTGGGGTACATGATCGAATGAAAAGAAAAATCCATATAGAACTTCTTGCCACGGCAGTGTTTTCAATCTTGTTGACACTGCTGTGTGTTTTATTCGTTTTTTACGGGGTCTATCAGAAACAGGTGATCGGGGATCTGAAGGCGGATGCGCTTGTCATGAAAAATATGCATATCTTTGACAGTATCTCGGATCTGCACCCGGATGCCTATGATCTGAATCCTGATACGCTGCGCATCACGGTGATCAACGCCAGCGGGAATGTGATCTTTGACAGCAATGCGGACTCTACCGCGATGGAGAACCATGAGGACCGTCCGGAGATCCATATGGCGCTGGAAAACGGGGAAGGAAGCGATACCCGCCGCTCGACCACACTGGATAAAAACATGTTCTATTACGCGATCCGTCTGGACAATGGCCGGATCCTGCGGATCGCAAGGGAAGGCGACAATATTTTTGCTCTGACCCAGAACATGATGCTGACAGTTGTCGGCGTGTTTGTGCTCCTGTTCTTCTTCTGTATCCTGATGTCCAATTACTTTACGAAGAATCTGGTGGCACCGATCGAGAAGATGGCGGAGAATCTCTCGGAACCCGGGACGCAGGCTGCCTACAAGGAGCTGGTCCCGTTTATGAACAAGATCCGGCAGCAGCATGAGGACATCTTAAAAAGTTCCCAGGTGCGCCAGGAATTCACGGCAAATGTTTCTCACGAGTTAAAGACGCCGCTCACGGCAATCTCCGGATACGCGGAGCTCATCGAACATGGGATGGCCGGGGACAACGCAGAGCGGTTCGCCGCGGAGATCCACAAGAATGCATCGAGACTGCTCTCACTGATCAACGATATCATCCAGCTTTCCCAGCTCGATGGCGGGAAAAAGGATGTGGAGTATAAAGATCTGGATCTGTTCCCGCTTGCAAAGGAATGTGTGGACATGCTCCAGATGAACGCGAAGAAGCAGAATGTGACGATCAGCGTCCGCGGCGGGGCTGCCCCTGTCTTTGCGGACCGGCAGCTCATGGAGGAACTGATCTACAACCTGTGCGACAATGCGATCCGTTATAACAAGAAGGACGGATCGGTGACGGTGACGACGGGAACGGAGAACGGACATACCTTCCTCTCTGTAAAGGATACCGGGATCGGGATCTCGCCGGAGCATCAGGAGCGGATTTTTGAGCGTTTCTACCGTGTCGATAAGAGCCGCTCGAAAGCGACCGGCGGTACGGGACTTGGCCTTGCGATCGTCAAACATATCGTGGCACAGCACGGTGCGAAGCTTTCCCTGGAGAGCGAGGCAGGAAAAGGAACGGAGATCCGGGTGGATTTTTCGGAGACTTTGAAGCAGCAGGAGCTTGAGAAAGAAAGGCAGCAGGAAGAGCAGAAGGAAAATACGGAAGAGTGAGAACTTGATCAGTTGCCGTGCGCGTGCAGTGAGTGTCCGCGTACGGCAACTTTTTATGATTTACGCGAACAACGAGCCAAAGTCCGCGCTTGCGCGAGAACCTGGCGACTGCCGCGATAACAAGGGGAAACTCGAGAAACGTGTTTTCACTTGTTCCCGGACGATGTCTGTGATCAGTGTGCAGGCCGGGTGAGAGTGATTGGAATCCCGTTCTCCGGCTGAAGGAAACGCAGCTGATCCGGGATCGTGCAGCTGAGAGATGTTGAATCCGGGCTGCACAGGAGATGAGGAGGCGAAGCGAAATCCACATTCGTCAGATTGCAGGAAATCACTTTTGATTTCTGCCATCATTGCATCACTTTTTACAAAAATTACAAAATTCATTAGTTTAGCTTAAAAATACGTTGATGTATAGAAGAAATTGTGATAGGATGTTATGCATAAGTGCAGTCCAGACGGACAAACGTCCGCATGGACACTCTGGAGAGTCTCCGAATGGAGCGCCGAAGGTGTAAGACCGGTTCATGTCCATGGTACCGGTTGATCTCTCAGGCAAAAGGACAGGGCATACAAATAACCACAATGGGGAAAATCCCCGTTGTATGCAAATGTTCTACTCTTTGGAGAGCTGATATCTTATCAGCTCTTATTTTTTGCGCGTGAGCCCGGGGAATTGATTGCAGGGGCCGCGGCTATGATCATGAAAGAGGAGGATAACAAAAATGGACACACTGATGCAGCTTGTAACAAAAGGAAATGATTTTCTGTGGAGCTTTCTCCTGATCATTCTCTTATGCGGAACAGGACTTTACTACACGATCCGCTTAAGATTCATCCAGGTCAGAAAGTTCGGGGAAGGCGTCCGCCAGGTATTCGGACATTTCAGCATGAACGGCGAAAAGCACGAGAAAGGTGAGATGACCCCGTTCCAGTCCATCGCCACGGCGATCGCTGCCCAGGTAGGAACCGGAAACCTCGCAGGAGCGGCGACAGCCCTCATCGGAGGCGGACCTGGTGCGATCTTCTGGATGTGGGTCAGCGCATTCCTCGGAATGGCGACGATCTATGCGGAGGCAGTTCTGGCACAGACATATAAGACAGAGGTAAACGGCGAGGTGACAGGAGGCCCTGTCTACTACATCAAGGCGGCGTTCAAGGGCACATTTGGAAAAGTGCTCTCCACTCTGTTCGCGGTATTTATTATTCTTGCTCTGGGCTTTATGGGAAACATGGTTCAGTCCAATTCCGTCGGGGCAGCGTTTGTGGAAGCATTTCAGGTATTCCATGTGGAACTTTCGCCGGTGATCGTCGGCATTGTTGTCGCAGTGATCGCAGCGGTGATCTTCCTTGGAGGAACAAAGAGTCTGGCAACGGTAGTTGAGAAGATCGTTCCGATCATGGCCGGTGTTTATATCGTCGGCAGCCTGATTCTGATCTGCATGAACATCACGGCTCTTCCGGCAGCGTTCCTTTCCATTATTGAGGGGGCGTTTGCACCGGAAGCAGTTCTCGGCGCAGGCGCGGGAATCACAGTGCGCGAGGCGATCCGCTATGGTGTTGCCCGCGGCCTTTTCTCCAACGAGGCCGGTATGGGTTCCACACCGCACGCACATGCGAGAGCAAAAGCGGAATCCCCGCATCATCAGGGACTCTGCGCGATGGTCAGCGTCTTCATCGACACATTTATCGTCCTGAACCTGACTGTATTTTCCGTTCTCACGACAGGCGTTATGAGCAGCGGAAAGGACGGCACAGCGCTCACACAGGCGGCATTCATGAAAGGATTCGGCAGCGCCGGCATCATCTTCGTCGCGGTGTGCCTGTTCTTCTTCGCATTTTCCACGATCTTAAGCTGGCATTTCTTCGGACTTGTCAACGTGAAGTACCTGTTCGGTGAGAAAGCGTCAAAGCTTTACTCCATGATTGTTGTTGTCTGCATCGTGATCGGTTCCTGCCTGAAGCTGGAGCTTGTATGGTCTTTAGCAGACTTCTTCAACGGTCTGATGGTCATCCCGAACGTCCTTGCACTGCTGGCACTCAGCGGGCTCGTGGTGAGAGCATCGAAGGAGCGGTAGACGCAGAAGTCTTTTAAAATGAAATATTGACAGCCGGAAAGGCTGAGCGTAAGGCGGCAGACTGTGTATTGTGGGCATGGGCTGCCGTCTTTTTGATTTACGCGAACAAAGAGCCAAAGTCCGCGCTTGCGCGAGGCCTTGGCTCTGTCGCGATAACAAGTGGTACATGTAAAAAAATCTCCCCGGAATTTGTGAAGGATGCCGATTGACAGCCGGATGGAAATCCGATATAGTACCCATATCTGAAATCTTTCCGGAGTTTATCCGGATCACCGATCTGATATAGTGAGCACGAAAAAATATGTGCTGCAGATCGTCACACCGGCGGGTCGCCGAAAGAATCGTGGAAAGCCAAATGAATAAAACGAAAGGAGACGGGAGGGAAGTATACTGCTTCGCAATGCGAAGAAACAACAAGAAATGGTTGACTTTTTACAGGGATTATATTATGATTAACGAGTACAGAACACTTGTTCGCATCTAATGACTGATCGGGCGGCATCTGCGTTGATCCTGCAGATTTTACGGGAGACCGCCTGGATTCTGATTGATTTTGTTATCCGGAAAATAAAAAGTGCAGTTCCGGATTTTGGAGGAAAAATATGAATAAAGATGATAAATTAAAAGCCCTTGATGCGGCTCTCACGCAGATCGAAAAAGCTTACGGAAAAGGTTCCGTTATGAAACTCGGAGATTCCGGCGCAAATATGAATATCGAGACGGTTCCGACCGGTTCTCTGAGCCTTGATATCGCTCTCGGCCTCGGCGGAGTCCCGAAGGGACGTGTTGTAGAGATCTACGGGCCGGAGTCCAGTGGTAAGACGACGGTCGCTCTCCATATGGTAGCGGAAGTACAGAAACGCGGCGGTATCGCCGGATTTATCGACGCGGAGCACGCACTTGATCCGGTATACGCGAAAAATATCGGCGTTGATATCGATAACCTCTATATCTCCCAGCCGGATAACGGCGAGCAGGCGCTGGAGATCACGGAAACAATGGTGCGCTCCGGTGCCGTCGATATCGTGATCGTGGACTCCGTAGCGGCGCTTGTTCCGAAAGCAGAGATCGACGGCGATATGGGTGACTCCCACGTCGGCTTACAGGCCCGTTTAATGTCCCAGGCGTTAAGAAAACTGACCGCGATCATCAGCAAGACAAACTGTATCGTGATCTTTATCAACCAGCTCCGTGAGAAGGTTGGCGTCATGTTCGGAAATCCGGAGACAACGACCGGCGGACGTGCGTTAAAGTTCTATTCCTCCGTCCGTCTCGATGTGAGAAGAACCGAGTCCTTAAAGCAGAGCGGAGAGGTGATCGGAAACCATGTCCGTGTAAAGGTCGTAAAGAACAAGATCGCGCCGCCATTTAAAGAAGCCGAGTTTGACATTATGTTCGGAAAAGGAATCTCCCGTGAAGGTGATGTCCTTGATCTCGCTGCCGATGCGAATATTGTTGAGAAGAGCGGTTCCTGGTATGCATACAAGGGCGCAAAGATCGGTCAGGGACGTGAAAACGCAAAGAATTATCTGCTGCAGAATCCGCTGATCTGTGAGGAGATCGAAAACCAGGTGAGAGAGCTCCACGGACTGGAAGCACAGCACGTTGTCCCGGGTGAGATGGCTGCAGAGACAGCTCCGGAGGAGACACTGGCTGCGGAGACAGAGGCAGACGAGTAAAAAGCAGGAACAGCGTTACCTTTCACGGAACGTCAGAAACAGCATTCCTGCAGACAGTACAGGGACTTCTCTGAATAACAGGGAGAAGAATAACTGTAGATAAAAAGATACAGGAAACACACGGATGAGAGAGTGGATACAGGAAGAACACCGGGAACATAAAATGTATGCCGGTGCAGATGGGGAGGCGATCCCGGAGGAGTTTCGGGAAGCCCGAAATAAGGGACTCTACTATCTCCAGTTTTCCGGAAAAACAGAAAATGAGATGCGTAAGAAGCTGGCGGAACAGGAGTTTTCGCCAGCCTCTGTTGAAGATGCGATCCTTTTTCTGAAACATTACCGGTATCTGGATGATGAGGACTATGCAAGGCGGTATGTAGAGAAAAACGGACATAAAAAGAGTATCCGCCAGATGAAATTTGACCTCCGCCAGAAAGGTGTCAGCGATGGTCTGGTGGAAATGATATTCGAGGATATGGAAGTTGACGAGTCTGCCCAGATCCTCGGACTGCTGAGAAAGAAAAACTACGATCCGGAGGAACCGGACCCGGCAAAGCGTCAGAAGATCTACGCGTTCCTGGCGAGAAAAGGCTTTTCTTATGACGCGATCAACAGTGCGATGAAACAGTGGGAGTGAGAAGCTGTTTTTGATCGGTGAACAGGAACTGCAGTGCTGCTTTTCAGAGGCTGAGAGAGCCCGCGGACTGCAGTTCGACAACCTTCGTGGGGATGCACAGAAGTCCCCGGAATGCGGGCATTATACTTGACATAATGCATAAAACAGTTTAGAATTGAAGTGTTGTAATTAGTACAATGAAAACTAAATAAAGGAGGTGCTCCTGTGTCACCAATAATCAGCATGTTGATAGCAGCAATTATTGTGGCTCCTATTACCTGGAAGATAGCTGTGGCTCACCATAAAAAAAGTTACGAGAGTAAGATCGGAAGCGCAGAGGAAAAATCCAGAGAAATAATAGATGAAGCATTGAAGGTCGCCGAGACGAAGAAGAAAGAAGCTCTCCTGGAAGCGAAGGAAGAGAATTTAAAAGCGAAAAACGAGCTTGAAAAGGAAACCAGAGAACGGAGAGCCGAGATCCAGCGTTATGAGCGCCGCGTACTGAGCAAAGAGGAAAACCTTGACAAAAAATCTGAGGCAATGGAGAGAAAAGAATCCAGTCTTGCCGCAAAGGAAGAAACTTTAAGAAAACGTTCTTCCGAGGTCGAGGAATTATTTGCTAAGGAGCAGGAAGAACTGGAGAAGATCTCCGGACTTACCAGCGAACAGGCGAAAGAATATCTTCTGAAATCTGTTGAGGAAGATGTAAAACACGACACTGCAAAGCTTATCAAGGAATTAGAAGCCAAGGCAAAAGAAGAAGCTGACAAGAAAGCAAAGGAATACGTGGTTACAGCGATCCAGAGATGTGCTGCTGACCATGTTGCAGAGACAACAGTTTCTGTTGTACAGCTCCCGAGCGACGAGATGAAAGGCCGCATCATTGGACGAGAGGGACGTAATATCCGTACTCTTGAGACAATGACAGGTGTGGAACTCATCATCGATGATACACCGGAAGCTGTCGTATTATCCGGTTTTGATCCGGTAAGACGTGAAGTCGCAAGAATTGCTCTTGAGAGACTGATCGTGGATGGACGTATCCATCCGGCGAGAATTGAAGAGATGGTGGAGAAAGCGCAGAAGGAAGTTGAAAACATGATGCGCGAGGAAGGTGAAGCTGCGATCCTTGAGGTCGGCATTCACAATATCCATCCGGAGCTCGTCAAGCTCCTCGGCAAGATGAAGTTCAGGACCAGCTATGGTCAGAACGCATTGAAGCATTCCATCGAGGTCGCACAGTTATCCGGTTTACTGGCAGCCGAGATCGGTGTGGACGTCAGAATGGCAAAGCGTGCCGGCTTATTACATGACATTGGAAAATCCGTTGACCATGAGATGGAAGGTTCCCATGTACAGCTCGGATCGGAACTGTGTAAGAAATACAAAGAATCCCCGATCGTTATCAATGCTGTGGAATCTCACCATGGCGATGTTGAGCCGACGAACCTTATTTCCTGCATCGTTCAGGCAGCAGATACGATTTCCGCTGCAAGACCGGGCGCAAGAAGAGAGACGTTGGAGACATACACGAACCGCTTAAAGCAGCTTGAGGATATTACAAACTCCTTCAAGGGAGTTGATAAGTCCTTTGCGATCCAGGCGGGACGCGAAGTGCGCATTATGGTAGTGCCGGAGCAGATCAGCGATGACGATATGGTTCTTCTCGCAAGAGACATATCCAAGAAGATCGAAGAAAGCCTGGAATATCCGGGACAGATCAAAGTCAACGTGATCCGCGAGTCCAGAGTTACCGATTACGCGAAATAAAATTGAAAGCCGTTGCTGTGCAGAGAGGATCTGTATGGCTGCGGCTTTTTTATTTACGCGAACAACGAGCCAAAGTCCGCGCTTGCGCGAGACCTTGGTGACTGTCGCGATAACAAACAGGCACTGCGTGCCTAAGATGCGCACTCGCGCGAAGATGAGGATTGTCGCAAGCGACCGCGCTCGGCGCGAGAATGTGTCGAGATACATTTTTAGGAGGAAATTTCATATGGCAAAAATTGGTTTTATCGGCATGGGAAATATGGGAACCGCGATCATGCGGGGACTTTTAAAGACATATCAGCCGGAGGAGCTGCTTTTTACGAGCGCTCATGAAGCGAAGATGCAGAAGATCACAGAGGAGACGGGCGTTGCCCACGTTTTCACAGCAACCGAGTGCGCAGAGCAGGTAAAATATCTGGTCCTCGCGGTAAAACCTCAGGTTCTTCCGACTGTGTTTAAAGAATTAAACGGAAAGATCCGTAAAAATCAGGTTGTGATCTCCATCGCGGCCGGATATGCGATCGCGGATCTTCAGGCAGGACTCGGAGACGAGGCGAGAATTGTCCGCTCGATGCCGAACACCCCGGCGATGGTCGGCGAGGGAATGTCCGGTGTGAGCTATGATGAGAACCTGTTTACGGACGAGGAAAAACAGGTGATCGACGGTTTCTTCACTTCTTTCGGAAAGATGGAGAAGGTGGACGAGAAGCTGATGGATGTTGTGGGAAGCGCCAGCGGCTGTTCACCGGCATATGTATACATGTTCATCGAGGCACTGGCTGACGGCTGCGTGAAGAACGGACTTCCTCGCCAGGCTGCCTACAAGATGGTTGCCCAGGCGGTGCTCGGCAGCGCGAAGATGGTCCTTGAGACAGGAAAACATCCGGGCGAATTAAAGGATATGGTATGCTCTCCGGGCGGAACAACGATCGAAGGACTTGCCGCCCTGGAAGAGAATGGATTCCGCGGTGCGATCATCAAGGCCTGCGATGCGAACTTTGAGAAGAATAAGAAATTAAAGGGCTGATTGCTGTAAAAAGAATTCTCCTATTATTCACAGATAATGAGATAAATTGCGAACAAGAAGCAAATCGCAGACAGTTCTATGCAGACATGTCGGATTTTGTGAAATGATTGACTGGGGATCAGAACAAAGCATAAAGTGAGAGGAAATGAAAGAAACATGGAAAAGACAATTCGTTTAAAACGTGAACTTGCCTATACAGGAATGATCTTAAAGATCTACCGGGACACCGTCGTTGCGAACGGGATCGAGGAAGTCTATGACTATATCCATCATGACGGCGCTGCCGCTGTTCTTCCGGTGACAAAGGACGGAAAGATCCTGATGGTGCGCCAGTACCGGAACGCCCTGGACCGCTTTACTCTGGAAATCCCGGCGGGAAAGCTGGATGCGCCGGATGAGCCGAAGATCGAGTGTGCAGCGAGAGAACTTGAGGAGGAGACGGGATTCCGCAGTGAAAATCTGGAATTCCTGATGACGGTCAATACAACGGTGGCATTCTGTGACGAGCGTATCGGTGTCTATATCGCGAAAGATCTGATCCCGTCGAAACAGCACCTCGACGCAGACGAGAGCATCGACGTGGAGGAGTGGGAAGTGAAGGACCTTCTGGACCTGATCTACAGCGGGAAGATGACGGATGCAAAGACGATCGCGGCGATCCTTGCGTATGCCCAGAAGGAAGGAATCCGGTAAGAGCCGGTACTGGAAGACTAAAAAATCAGAAACAATATTGTGGATAAAGCATGGGACTGTGCGCATACACTGTGAAAAAGGAACAGGGGCGGCAGCGCTATGACTGGGATCCGCAGACACCGGAGACTATTGGACAGTCAGTTGTTCTGGCTGTCCTTTTTTTTATTTGTTGGGACTGCAGCGGGAACGATTTTTTGCAATCACATGAGCATGGAGATGAAGAATACGCTGGAACAATGGTTTGCGGGGATCTTTGCGCCTGCGGAGCTGTCGTCAGTGGATTATTACAGCCTGTTCGCAGGCATTCTGAAGAAGCGCTTTGTGTGGATCCTGGTGGGGATCCTGATCTGCCAGACGTCGCTGTCCGGGATCATCTGCTATGCGTCGGCAGTCTGCGTATCGTTTCAGGCGTCAGTGATCGTCTGTGCCCTGACGATGCACAGCGGATTCAGCGGGATCCTGCTCTTTTTTGGGCTGGTCTTTCCACAGGGGATCTTTTATGCGCTGGCGGCGTATCTCTTGTGGATCGTGGTCCGGGAACCGGTGCGGGGGAATGAGCAATCCCGGATCTTGAGTATGATCTTATTGACAGCACTCGGAATCGCAGCAGAGACTTTGATCAATCCGGAAGTTTCAGCAGGAGTTTTTCGGTTCTTTTCGTAGACACAAGTGAGGATGAAGGCACGGAACTGCTGCAAAAAGGTACTGAAAAAGGTTTCCGGGCTGCGTGAGTTCCCTGCAAAGGGATTCAAGTGGGAAAAATCCGTTTGATTTTGCCATAAAATGGGGATATAATGTAGAAAAATATTGGTTTTGCCGGGGAAATAAGGGAACAGTGGATTACAGTGGCCGCAAATGAACGGGGAAAAGGTATGAGAGAGGAAATTCAGACCTTCATCCATTATATGGAGGAGGAAAAGCAAGCGTCAAAAAATACAACGCTTTCTTATCAGAGGGATCTTCTGAAGATGGCGGATTATCTGGAAGAGAACGGGATCACGGAGTGCGGAAAGGTAACAAAGACCGCGCTGAATTCTTATCTCCTTTTTCAGGGAAAAGAGGGAAAGGCGGCATCGACGGTCTCAAGGTCCCTGGCGTCCGCAAAGTCATTTTTCGGCTGGATGCATAGGAGAGGAATGATCCGGAGGGATCCTGCAGAATCGATCCATGCACCGAAGATCGAAAAGAAGGTGCCAGTGATCCTCACAGTAGATGAGGTGACGAGACTTCTGGACCAGCCGTCCTGTGCGAATCCGAAAGAGATCCGTGATAAGGCGATGCTGGAGCTTTTATATGCGACCGGGATCCGTGTGACGGAGCTTGTAAGCCTGAAGCTTTCAGACGTGAATATGGCGGTCGGCTTTATCACCTGCCGGGATGAGCATAAAGAGCGGATGATCCCGTTCGGCCATGCGGCGAAAAATGCGCTGGCGAAGTATCTGGAGGCCTCGCGAGAGACGTTCTTAAAGGGAATGAGTTCGGAACTTCTCTTTACAAACTGCAGCGGAGGAGTCATGAGCCGTCAGGGCTTCTGGAAGCTGATCAAATATTATGGGGAGCGGGCCGGGATCGAGGAGAACATCACACCGCACACCCTGCGCCACTCTTTTGCGGTCCATCTTTTGAGCAACGGCGCTGACATGCGCGCTGTTCAGACCATGATGGGGCATTCCGACCTGGCATCCACGCAGATGTATACGGCATATGCGACGGAAAATACAGTCCGGGAGGCGTACCAGGGGGCACATCCGAGAAAGTGAAAAAACATTTTGCGAATATACACATTCTTCGCAGACAATATGCCGATATCGATCGAAACAAACGGCAGAGAACAGAAATTTTGAGAAAGTTTGTCAGTTCGCGCTGACTGGAATACAGAAGCTGAACTCGAATTGAACTAAGAAAAAGAGCACCTATCGTGTTACTGTACACGGTAGGAATTTTCTGAACTGAAAATTCCGTACAATACAGTTGTGGCAGCAGATTTTGCCGATTCGGAATGCGAAGCATCGGCAAAATCCTGTTACAGTGCGCGGGCATGGAGTGCCCGTATACTGTAACCCTATCATCACAATGTCAGAAAGAAAAATCCCTGAAACATTGATCGTAAGGTGCTCTTTTTATCATTTATTTCTGATCCATTCTCGCCAAGATACTTCTCGCAACGGAAAGTCCATTCGCGGATGCCTGCTGAAGACCGCGGGTCACGGACGCACCGTCACCGATGGCGCGGAGACCGTGGATGTTCGTCTCAAAGTCCTTATCGACAACGACCTTGTTGGAATAGAATTTAACTTCCACGCCGTAAAGCAGTGTCTCGTCACTGGCGATACCCGGAGTTACCTTGTCCAGAGCTTTTAACATCTCCTTGATGTCGACCATGATGCGGTGCGGGAGAACTAAGGAAAGGTCGCCCGGAACAGCATCCTTTAAGGTCGGGATGATATTGTTTCTGCAGAGACGCTCCTCTGTGGTGCGGCGGCCTCTCTGGAAGTCTCCGAAGGTCTGGACGAGGATCTTTCCGTCGCAGAGCATGTTGGAGAGCTGGGCGATGTGTTTACCATACTCGATCGGGGTCTTGAACGGTTTTGTGAAGTTCTTGGATACCAGGATCGCGAAGTTGGTGTTGTTTGTCTTGTATTCTTTTGATTTATAAGCATGACCGTTTACGACAGCCAGACCGTTTTCGTAATACTCGGTCGCAACCTCACCGGACGGGTTCGTACAGAAGGTGCGGACTTTATCGTCGAAGGTCGGTGTGTAGTATACGAGTTTTGCCTCGTAGAGGTTCTTGTTGAGGAATTCCATGACCTCGTCGCGGACCTCGACACGGACACCGATATCAACGGTGCCGACCTCGGTATCGATCCCGTGGTCGTCACAGATGTGGGAGAACCAGTCGGAACCTTCGCGACCGATGGCGGAGACGATCTCGTCTGCGTAGTATGCCTCGTCTTTATCGGTAATGACACCTTTTGCAGCTCCGTCTTCGATGATGATATCTTTTACCATCGTGTTGAATTCCATGTGGATGCCGTTTGCGAGGAGGTGATCCTGCAGGCGGGTATAAATCTTGTAGCCTTCCTCGGTTCCGAGGTGACGGATCGGGCATTCGATCAGTTTTAAGTTTGCATTGATGGCCTTTTTACGGATCTTGCGGATCTCCTGCTGTTTGTCAACACCGTATACGTTCTGATCAGCGCCGAACTGCAGATAGATATCGTCGGATTCCCTGATGAGCTCTGTCGCCTTATCGTATCCTAAGATCTCCGGCAGATTTCCTCCGACATCCGGGGAAAGGGAGAGTTTTCCGTCGGAGAAAGCTCCGGCTCCTGCAAAGCCTGTGGTGATGGAACATGGTTTGCAGCCAACGCATACTTTTGTTTTTCTCTTTGGACATACGCGTTTTTCGATCGGTCTTCCTTTTTCGATCATTAAGATGTTTAATTCTGGTTTTTCTTTGATCAGTTCATAGGCGCAGAAGATACCGGACGGGCCGGCGCCGATGATGATCACGTCAAAGTGTTCTCCGTATTTCATATCACAAGTCTCCTTTCGGGTGAGCATATACGGACACCAGGACAGGGAGCGTTCCTTGCACACCATTCTTTATCGTATCATAGTTCTCCCCGACACGCAAGATGAGAGAAACGAAAATCAGATCATTGATATGGGAAAGAATACCGGCAAAATTGTCTAAAAATTAACGTTAAACAAAAGATTATTAAGCAAAGCGCATAAAATACTTGATTTATTTAATAATTACGTGATAGAATCGACAATATGTTAAGAAACAAATTCAATAAGCCATAGAGGGGAAAGCAGGCATACCTGCGTGAGCAGGTGTGACCGATGAAAAAATTGCAGAGGAGTGAATCATATGAGCAGATTGGAGATCATGTCCCCGACCCGCGCGCGGATCGTGATGGAGGGACTTTATAAAGATCTGGAGAGAAGAATCGAATCGAGCCCGCCTGGGCTCTGTCCTGTTGATATGGCGAGAGCGTTTCTGGAGCTCTGCCACGCGCAGACGTGCGGAAAATGCGTTCCGTGCCGGATCGGTCTCGGGCAGTTAAACCAGCTGATCCGTGACGTATTAAACGGAAAAGCGACAATGGATACGCTGGATCTCATGGAGAAGACGGCGCTTTCCATCATGGATTCCGCGGACTGTGCGATCGGCTATGAGGCGGCGAACATGGTCTATAAGGGGCTGATCGGCTACCGCGATGACTATGTGGAGCACATCAAGAAAGGCCGCTGTACCTGTACATACAACCAACCGGTCCCGTGTGTCGCGATCTGTCCGGCCCATGTGGACATTCCGGGTTATGTGGCGCTCGTGGAAGAAGGAAGATATGCCGATGCGATCCGCCTGATCCGGAAGGACAACCCGTTCCCGACGACCTGCGGTTTTATCTGTGAGCATCCGTGTGAGGCGAGATGCCGGAGAAACATGGTCGACGATGCGGTCAATATCCGGGGACTGAAACGGTTCGCGGCAGATTACGCGGGTGTTGTGGATCCGCCGAAATGTGCTCCGTCGACCGGGAAAAAGGTCGCTGTCCTCGGCGGCGGTCCGGGAGGTTTAAGTGCTGCTTACTACTTACAGCTCATGGGACATCAGACGACCGTGTACGAGATGCTGCCGAAGCTCGGCGGTATGCTGCGGTACGGGATCCCGAACTATCGTCTCCCGAAAGATCGGCTGGATGACGATATCAACGCGATCTTAAAGACCGGCGTGGAAGTAAAATATGGCTTAAAGATCGGTGTGGACATCACGATCCAGGAACTGCGGGAACAGTATGACGCGGTGCTCATCACGATCGGCGCCAGCACGGATAAGAAGCTTGGACTTCCGGGTGAGGACGCGGACGGCGTTCTCTCCGCGGTACAGTTCCTGCGGAGTGTCGGAAAAGACGAGATCATCGACCTGACCGGAAAGGAAGTCGTTGTCATCGGCGGCGGAAACGTGTCCATGGATGCAGTCCGCACGGCAAAACGACTTGGAGCGAAGAAAGTCAGCATTTTATATAGAAGACGGAGAAACGATATGACGGCGCTGCCGGGTGAGATCGAGGGCGCGATCGCGGAGGGGATCGAGATCGTGACCTTAAAGGCTCCAGCGTCCTTAGATGTCGGGGAAGACCACAAGATCCATGGCATCTACGCGACCCCGCAGATGATCAGCGCGATCAGGGACGGCCGCGCCAGCGTGAAGCCGACCGGAGAGCCGGATGTCTACATTCCATGTGATGTCCTGATCAAGGCGATCGGACAGGATATCGAGTCCGGACATTTCGAGAAAGCCGGGATCCCGGTATCCCGCGGAAAGATCGTGACCTTAAAGAGCGGTGCATTTGAAAACATGCCGGGCGTCTTCGCGGGCGGCGACTGCTCCAGCGGTCCGGCATCTGTAATTAAAGCGATCGCAGCAGCGAAGGTTGTTGCGGCGAACATCGATGAATACCTGGGTTACCACCACGAGATCACGAGCGGAGTGGAAATTCCGGAGGCGAGCTTAAAGGACAAGACTCCGTGCGGACGTGTGAACTTAATGGAGCGGGAAGCAGGCGAGCGTGTCTGTGATTTCGAGGCAGTCGAGAAGTGCATGACCGAGAAGGAGGCGAAGCAGGAAGCCGGACGGTGCCTGCGCTGTGATCATTTCGGATACGGAATCTTTAAAGGAGGCAGGAGTACATTATGGTAAATATTACGATCGACGGAAAAAAGATTTCGGCAGAGGAAAATATTACGATCATGGAAGCTGCCGAGAAGAACGGGATCCCGATCCCGAAGCTCTGCTATTTAAAGGGGATCAACGAGATCGCGGCCTGCAGAGTCTGTGTTGTGGAGCTGGAAGGAAAGGAAAAACTGATCACCTCCTGCAACAACCTCGTGAAGGAAGGCATGGTCATCCATACGAACAGCCCGAAGGTCCGGAATCACAGAAGAAATACGGTCCAGCTGCTGCTGTCCCAGCATGATAACCGCTGCGTGGTCTGTCCGAGAAACGGAAACTGTGGTCTGCAGCAGGTGGCATATGATCTGAATATTCTGGAAATCCCGTTTAAGCAGGAACCGGAATATCAGCCGTGGGATAAGAATTTTCCGCTGATCCGTAATTCCGCGAAGTGCATCAAGTGCATGCGCTGTGTTCAGGTCTGTGATAAGATCCAGGGACTCGGAATCTGGGATGTGGAAGGAACCGGTTCCAGAACGACCGTGAATGTCGCAGGACATAAGACGATCGGGGAAGCGAACTGCGCTCTCTGCGGTCAGTGTATCACCCACTGTCCGGTCGGCGCCCTCTCGGAGCGCGACGATACGGAAAAAGTCTGGGAAGCGATCGAAAATAAAGAGAAGATCGTTGTGGCGCAGGTTGCCCCGGCGGTGCGTGCGGCCTGGGGCGAGGAACTTGGACTCTCCGGCGCGGACGCTCCGGTCGGAAAGATCTTCGACGCATTAAAGAGAATGGGCGTCGATTACGCGTTTGATACGGTATTTTCCGCGGATCTCACGATCATGGAGGAGAGCACGGAGTTTATCAGCCGTTTCACAAGCGGCGAACTGAAAGACCGTCCGATGTTCACCTCATGCTGCCCTGGCTGGGTTCGATTTGCGAAGAGCCAGTTTCCGTATATGGTGAACTACCTCTCCACGGCGAAATCCCCGCAGCAGATGTTCGGGGCGGTCATGAAGACATATTTTGCGGAAAAACTCGGAGTTTCCCCGGATCAGATCTTTACGCTCTCCATCATGCCCTGCGTGGCAAAAAAAGGCGAGCGTGAGATGGACCTCTTCTACGGGGAGTATGCCGGACATGACGTCGATGCGGTTCTCACGACGAGAGAACTCGTGAAGATGATCCGCTCCGCCCATATCCGTCCGGATACACTGGTCGAGATCCCGGGCGACAGCCCGATGCACGCGGGAACCGGCGCCGGTGTGATCTTCGGTGCGACCGGCGGCGTTATGGAAGCGGCCCTGCGCACCGCATATTTCACCTTAAAGGGCGAGAACCCGCCTGCAGACGCGTTCCGTGCGGTCCGCAGTGAAGGATTCCAGGAAAACGCAGGAGTCCAGGAAGCGGAGTTTGAGATCGGAGACATTAAGCTGCGCACGGCGGCAGTCAGCGGCCTTGGAAATACACGGAGACTGCTGCAGCAGATCGAGCGCGGGGAAGTCCACTACGACTTTGTCGAAGTCATGGCATGCCCGGGCGGCTGCGTCGGCGGCGGCGGACAGCCGATCCACGACGGCGAGGAGCGGGCGTTTGCGCGCGGAAAGAAATTGTACGAACTGGATGCGGAATCAGAACTCCGGTATTCGCATGAAAACCCGGATATCAAGGAAATCTACAGCGATTTCTTCGGAAAACCGATGTCCCACAAGGCACATATGCTGCTGCATACGGAGCACTGGAAAAATAAATAAAGTGTCGGTTAAATTACGGATACAGAAAAAGCACGTAGATACAGGAATGAAAAAACAATTGATTTTATGTCGAAAATTCAAGTCGAATGTCTGTGAAGGATAGTTACTGTAAACGCAAGTGTATGTGTTTCCTGAAAAGGATTGCATGAATTCTGAAAATATGGTAATCTATGAATAGATGCATTCCATGATACGGAATGCACAAGGGATGAGCGCAAAAGCGCAAATCCCGCACGATTCGGACGGTACATCAGGGGGTATCTGCCGGAGTATGAAAAACGAGTATAGGATATAAAAGAATCTGCCGCTAACAGCTGTGATCATGGACGGAATGGGTGTCATGACGGAGTTGCTGGCGGCAGATTCTTGTCATAACTGCCTCTTGCACTGGACGTTCAAAACTGATAAAATGTAGAAATCAGGGGACTTTGGAAAAAGGCCCCTTAAATGCGTTGCGATTTAGAAAAATCAGATTCCGTTTTGACCGTGGAAGGGAATACCTGGCGGTCAGCGGAAATTCGAAAAGGAGATAAAAATGTTAATAATTGCAGGTCTCGGAAACCCGGGAAAGGAATATGAAAATACAAGACACAATGCAGGTTTTATGGTGATGGATGCTCTGGCGGAGAAGATCGGGGCGGACATCTCTGAGAAGAAGCACAAGGCGCTCTGCGGAAAAGGCGTGATCGGCGGGGAGAAAGTGATCCTCATGAAGCCGCAGACGTATATGAACTCCAGTGGGGAGAGTATCCGCGCGGCGGCCGATTATTATAAGGTGGATCCGGAAGATATCCTGATCGTGTACGATGATATCAGTCTGGCTCCGGGTCAGTTAAGGATCCGCGCAAAGGGAAGTGCCGGCGGTCACAACGGAATCAAGAGCATCATCGCACATCTCGGAACCCAGGAATTCCCGCGCGTGAAGGTCGGAGTCGGTGAGAAACCGGCGAGAATGGATCTTGCAGATTATGTGCTCGGACACTTCTCAAAGGAAGAGCAGGCGACGATGGATGACGCCGTGAAGGAAGCGGCCGACGCAGTCTGCGAGATCGTGAATGTCGGAATCGCGCAGGCGATGAATGATCATAACCGGAAGAAAGAAGAAAAATAAAAGAAGTATTGGCAAAATTTTGCCGCAGTGTGCGTGCGGAGAATGCCTATGCACACTAACTGGAATAGAATCAGAAATATGATCGGACAGGAAACGAATAAAAACAGGAGGAACCATGGCTGAAGTTTTTGCAAATCCGCTCGCGGAGCTGGCGGAGTATACCGATATGAAACAGGATATGGATAAAGGAAAAGGTCCGATCCAGGTCAGCGGCGTGACGGATTCCCAGAAAGTTCATGTCATGCATGAACTCTCGAAGGAACATCCGTGGCGCCTTGTCGTGACGTACGATGACAACCGGGCGAAGGAAATCTATGATGATTTCAGCTATTTTGAGCCGAATACCTGGCTGTACCCGGCGAGAGACCTTCTGTTTTACAGCTCTGATATCCACGGAAATCTCCTGACAAGACAGCGGATGCAGGTGTTTAAACATCTTTTGGAGGACGAAGGCGGCGTTGTCGTGACGACCGTGGACGGTCTCATGGATCATCTTCTGCCGCTTTCCATGATCAGGGAGAGCTGCCTGAACATCATGGCGGGACAGACGCTCGATATCGAGGAGATCAAGACACAGCTCACGAACATGGGCTATGAGCGGATGGGACAGGTTGATGGAATGGGACAGTTTTCTGTCCGCGGCGGAATTCTGGATGTGTTCCCACTGACGGAGGAGGTCCCGGTCCGGATCGAGCTCTGGGGAGATGAGGTGGATTCCATCCGCTCCTTTGACGCCGAGAGCCAGCGGTCGATCCAGCAGATGGACGAGGTCACGATCTATCCGGCAGCAGAACTGATCCTCACGAAGGAACATATCGAGGACGGGATCCTGCGCCTGGAAGCGGAGGGAAAGAAGCAGGAAAAGACCTTCCGCGACCAGAAAAAGCCGGAGGAGGCGACGCGGATCAGGCGGGCTGTCGGGGAGCTTGTGGAATCCTTAAAAGAGGGCTTTGATGTCCAGATGCTGGATGCGTATATCAGGTATTTCTGTAAAGATACGGTTTCATTTCTTGACTATATGAAAGAAGTCGGCGCTAAGGTCACTTTGGTGTCTTCTGCGACAGAAACAGGAAAACAGGCGGAAGTGGGAGTTATTGAAACTGAAGCTGAAGAGGCAGGAAAGAAGACAGTAGAATCAGGCGGGAACGTAGATCAGAGTGATACTGGGACAGTTGGGACGAAGACATCAGGAAAGAAAACGGCAAGGGCGGCCGGAAAAACGGCCGAAAAGAAACAGGCATCTGGCCTGGCATTAATTTTAGATGAGCCCCAGCGGATGAAGGAAAAAGCGGAGACTGTCGAGACGGAATTCCGCGAGAGCATGTCCCATCGCCTGGAACAGGGCTATATCCTGCCGGGGCAGGCGGACCTCCTGTTTTCCTCGAAAACAATCCTGGCGGACGCGCACACGCCGCACGCGATCTTCATGACAGGACTCGACCAGAGACTCCCCGGCATGACTCCGAAGGCGAAGTACAGCCTGACCGGAAAGAACTTAAATTCCTACCAGAACAGCTTCGAGATCCTGATCAAGGACCTGACGAGATGGAAGAAGGACGGATACCGCGTTGTCCTCCTCTCCGCGTCAAGGACCAGAGCGAGCCGCCTCGCAGGAGATTTAAGGGAGTATGACCTGCGGGCATTCTGTCCGGAAGACCCGGGACAGCCGGTCGCTCCGGGGGAGATCATGGTTACCTACGGAAAACTCCATAAGGGCTTTGAGTACCCGCTGATCAAGTTCGTCGTCATCACTGAGGGCGACATGTTCGGCGTGGAAAAGCGGAAGAAAAAGCGAAAAAAATATAATTACGAAGGAAAGAAGATCAGTAGCTTCTCCGAACTCTCTGTCGGCGACTACGTGGTGCATGAGAGTCATGGTCTCGGCATCTATAAGGGAATCGAGAAGATCGAGCAGGACCATGTCATCAAAGACTACATCAAGGTCGAGTACGGGGATGGCGGAAACCTCTATCTCCCGGCGACCCGTCTGGAGGGGATCCAGAAGTATGCGGGGGCTGACGCGAAGGTTCCGAAGTTAAACAAGCTCGGCGGGACCGAGTGGACGAAGACGAAGACGAAGGTCCGCACGGCAGTCCGCGAGATCGCGAAGGAGCTCGTGCAACTCTATGCGGCGAGACAGGATGCGGAAGGATTCCAGTACGGGCCGGATACGGTCTGGCAGAAGGAATTCGAGGAGATGTTCCCGTATGATGAGACGGATGACCAGCTCACTGCGATCGACGATACGAAGCGGGACATGGAGAGCAAGAAGATCATGGACCGCCTGATCTGCGGGGATGTGGGATACGGAAAGACGGAGATCGCACTCCGCGCGGCGTTCAAGGCGGTGCAGGAAGGAAAACAGGTCGTGTACCTGGTCCCGACAACGATCCTGGCGCAGCAGATCTACAATACGTTCGTCCAGAGAATGAAGGATTTCCCGGTCCGCGTGGACATGATGTCGCGGTTCCGGACGCCCGGAGAGATGAAAAAGACGATCGAAGGTCTGAAAAAAGGATATGTGGACATCGTGGTCGGCACGCACCGGGTGCTTTCCAAGGATGTGCAGTTCAAGAGTCTGGGACTTCTGATCGTCGATGAGGAGCAGCGGTTCGGCGTGACACACAAGGAGAAGATCAAGCAGATGAAGCAGAACGTGGATGTTCTGACTCTGACGGCGACGCCGATCCCGAGAACGCTGCACATGAGTCTCATCGGGATCCGCGATATGAGTGTTCTCGAGGAGCCGCCGGTGGACCGTGTTCCGATCCAGACGTACGTCATGGAGTACAACGACGAGATGATCCGCGAGGCGATCCACAGAGAGTTAGGACGCGGCGGGCAGGTGTACTATGTATACAATCGTGTCAACAACATCGACGAGGTGGCAAACCATGTGGCGTCGCTCGTTCCGGAGGCAAATGTGGCATTCGCTCATGGTCAGATGAATGAGCACCAGCTCGAGAAGATCATGCTGGATTTCATCAACGGTGATATCGATGTGCTCGTCTCCACGACGATCATCGAGACGGGACTCGATATCCCGAATGCCAACACGATGATCATTCAGGATGCGGACCGGCTGGGCCTCTCCCAGCTCTACCAGATCCGCGGGCGGATCGGGCGTTCGAACCGGACCTCGTACGCGTTCCTCATGTACAAGCGCGATAAGATGTTAAAAGAAGATGCGGAAAAGCGTCTCCAGGCGATCCGCGAGTTTACAGAGCTCGGCTCCGGCATCAAGATCGCGATGCGGGACCTTGAGATCCGCGGTGCGGGAAACATCCTCGGTGCGGAGCAGCACGGACATATGGAGGCGGTCGGATATGACCTCTACTGCAAGATGCTCAATGAGGCGGTCATCGCTCTGAAGGGCGGACAGGAGGAAGAGGAGACGTTTGAGACGGTCGTGGACTGCGATATCGACGCGTTTATTCCGGATGGATATATCAAGAATGAGTATCTGAAACTGGATGTTTATAAGAGAATTTCCGCCATCGAGACAGATGACGAGTACATGGATATGCAGGATGAACTGATCGACCGCTTCGGCGATATCCCGAAATCCGTCGACAATCTGCTCCGGGTTGCGGAATTAAAAGCCATGGCGCACCGGGCATATGTGACCGAGGTGGACATCAACACCCAGGAGATCCGCATCGAGCTCTACCCGAAGGCAAAGCTCGATGTCACAAAGATCCCGGCGCTGATCGCAGAGTACAAGACCGCGCTCCGCTTCGCCCAGGGCGGCGAGAAACCGGTCCTGTTCTACCAGGAAAAAGGAAAGAAAAACAAGAACTGCGAACCGATGATCGAGAAGGCGAAGGAGATTCTTGGGAAGCTTGGGGAGCTGGCAGAGAGCAGAAAATAAAAGCATATGGTAAAAATAGCGCATTAAATATAATGCGCTATTTTTATAGGTAAATGCTCTTCATGTTGCTGGACTGGTTGGTGTATAATATAAATGTAAGTGAACATTATGATAAGTGTTATTGAAAAGAGGTGTTTCGAGAGAAGTAAAAAAGATGCAAAGAATAAACGACAACATATTGACAGCATGGTATGAAGTGGATTCTGGTAGATACATTGACACGAAACATAACATCTGATATATTTTACATTATAAATAATGTTATATTTTGGAGAAGCGACATGAAAAATTTGATTAAAAAAATCAGGTTTTATTTGAACATGAGTCAGACCGAGTTCGCAGAGTATATGAATGTGTCTTTTGCAACCGTGAACCGTTGGGAAAACGGCCGGGCTGTTCCTAATAAACTGGCGCAGATGAGATTGCATGAGCTGTGTAAGGCACGGGCAGTTCCGGTTTATGATATGACGTTGGAGAAAATTGCGGAAGCGGCAAAAAAAATAGAAGCTGTTCACGGAAAGGTGCTGCTTTATCATGGATCGAAATCCGGCATAGAAGGAGTTATTGAGCCGAAGAGCCGGAAACAGTGTGATTTTGGCAGAGGCTATTATATGGGAACAGATCCAGGTCAGGCGTTGACACTGATTTGTGACTATGAAAAATCAAAATTTTATATCGTTTCTGTCGATGTGAATGAGCTTAAATTGCTGAATGTACCAGCAGATATTGAGTGGGCAATGCTTGTAGCATATAACAGGGGAAGAATGGAGAGCATAAAGGATACTGAATTTTATAACAAGTATCGAAATATGGCAGCCGGAAAAGATCTGCTTATTGGAAGCATTGCAAATGACAGGATGTTTTATGTGATTGATAATTTCTTTATTGGAAATATCACAGATGCAGCATTGGTACACAGTCTTTATGAATTGCAATTGGGAAGTCAGTATGTTGCGGTGTCACAAAGAGGATGTGATGCAATCCATATTGAAGCGGAAATAGAGCTTTCCTATTTGGAGAGAGCATTTATTAAGGAGGTTGCAGAGGAAAATCGTGCACGGGGAGTTTCTCTTGCAAACGATATCTGTAAGAATTATCGCCGTGAGGGACTATTTTTTGATGAAATCCTGGATAACGCCAAAGCCGGAGGAAAACAATGAATGAGATAGCTTTAAAACTCTGTGACATACAGGGAAGACTTTTTGAACTGTCAGCTGATCATAATTACAGTAGTATGGAATTTATTAAATTGTTCATGAATTCTGAGACGGCAAAAGCATTGGATTCTGAGTATAATCGTATGCAATGGGCAGGAGAAGAGTATCTTTTAGATGAGGTCATCGGAAATTCCAAGACAGAGAGTTTAGTTGGCGGAGAAGTATATTCAAAAGATGTTCTGTATTGGATTGGTTATATTTACCGTTATTGGCATTATTACAGCGGTGAGGACAGCAGAAAGATATATAAACAAGCGCCGGTCGAAGTTATGAAACGAAATTACATGATGTTTCATACGATGGATCCGGTTCTTGCGATTGAGAATCTGAAGGAAATTTATAATCAGAAAAGATAAAAGAAATACGTGAACAGCGAGCCAAAGTCCGCGCTTGCGCGGGACCTTGGCGACTGTCGCGATAACAAGGGGAAACTCGCAAAGCGTGTTTTCACTTGTTATGTGAGCAATAGTCAAAGCCTGTATTTGCATGAGAGCTTGACGCTGACGGGAATCAACGGCATTTGGTTGGAAAAACTTATTTCTGACACCCCAGGATTTCTTCCGCCCGCTTCACAGACTCTGCCGTCGGCGGCTCCACATCTTTCAAGGTGTAGGGGATTCCGAGAGTTTCCCACTTGTAGATCCCGAGCGTGTGGTACGGAAGAACTTCCACTTTTTTCACGTTGGAGAGTGTGTCTAAAAATGCGCGGATGCCGCGAAGATTCTCATCATCGTCGGTCACGCCGGGAACGAGGACATGGCGGATCCACATGGGTTTGCCGATTTCGTTTAAGTATCTGGCGAAGTCCAGGATGTTCTCGTTGGTGTGGCCGGTGAGCGCACGGTGTTTTTCCGGATCGATGTGTTTTAAGTCGAGCATCACAAGGTCCGTGTTCTCCATGAGAGACGAAAGTTTTGAGAAAAATGGTTCTGTTCTTGTAAACGGCTGTCCCGCGGTGTCAAGCACCGTGCCGACGCCGTTTTCTTTTGCCAGGCGGAAAAGCTCCGTCATGAAATCCAGCTGCAAGAGCGGTTCACCGCCGCTGACCGTGATGCCGCCCTCTTTGCCCCAGTAGCGCTTGTAGCGGAGCGCCTGCTTTAAAAGGGCGGACGGGGTGCTCTCTTTGTAATTGCAGCCGGAAGAGACGGAGTCAGGGTGGGTTTCTGACGCAGCGGAATTGTTCCCATGGGCAGCTTCTGAGGTCTGCGGACAGGCCGCAGCAGGATTCCCTGCCAGCTTCCATGTATCCGGATTATGACAATACCGGCACCGCATATGGCAGCCCTGAAGAAAAGTCACAAAGCGGACGCCGGGTCCGTCTACGGAACCAAAACTGTCGATGGAGTGAATGTAGCCTGTTGTTTCCATATAAAAGTTTCCCTTCTCCCGGAATCTGCCGGGGATAAAAATAAAGATAAAATGAGCAGTGCGGTGCAAAAGTGCAAACATTAAAACCCTAATGCCAAGCCAGAAAAAACCTTCATAATTTAGACTCAGCCGGGAACAAACAACATTCCCGGCTGATTTTTAAATGGATAAATTTACATTGCCTCGTGGCAGGTTCTTGCGATGACATCCAGCTGCTGCTCTCTTGTCAGATCAATAAATTTAACCGCATACCCGGAAACACGGATCGTGAAGTTCGCATACTCCGGTTTCTCCGGATGTTCCATCGCGTCTTTCAGCTTGTCGAGACCAAACACGTTCACGTTGAGATGATGAGCGCCCTGGTCAAAGTATCCGTCGAGAACATGAACCAGGTTGTTCTTTCTCTCGTCCTCGGAATGGCCGAGTGCACCAGGAGCGATCGTCTCGGTGTTGGAGATTCCGTCGAGTGCGTACTCATACGGAAGCTTTGCGACGGAGTTTAAGGAAGCGAGAAGACCATTCTGCTCCGCACCGTAGGACGGGGTAGCGCCCGGGGCAAACGGAGTGAACGCTGCACGTCCGTCTGGAAGAGCGCCTGTCGCCTTACCGTAAACCACGTTGGAAGTGATCGTAAGGATGGAAGTTGTCGCCTCGGAATTCCGGTAGGTATGGTACTTTTTCACTTTCTTTAAGAAAGTCTTTAACAGCCAAACTGCGATATCGTCGGCGCGGTCATCATCATTTCCGTAGCGCGGGAAGTCGCCCTCTGTGATGAAACTGGATGCCATGCCGTTCTCGTCGCGGACAACCTTGACCTTTGCGTACTTGATCGCGGAGAGGGAATCCACCACGTGGGAGAAACCTGCGATACCGGTCGCGAAGGTGCGGCGCACGTCGGTGTCGATGAGAGCCATCTCGGCTGCCTCGTAGTAATATTTATCGTGCATGTACTGGATCAGGTTCAGGATATTCACATAGATTCCTGCGAGCCAGTCCATCATGAGATCATATTTGTGCATGACCTCGTTGTAGTCGAGATACTCGGAGGTGATCGGCGCATACTCCGGACCAACCTGCATCGGTTTTCCATCCTTTGTCATGTACTTCTCGTCCTTACCGCCGTTGATTGCGTAGAGCAGGCACTTTGCAAGGTTTGCACGGGCGCCGAAGAACTGCATCTCTTTACCGGTCTGGGTAGCGGATACGCAGCAGCAGATGCTGTAGTCGTCTCCCCAGATCGGACGCATCACGTCATCGTTCTCGTACTGGATGGAGGAAGTATCCACGGAGATCTTCGCCGCGTACTTCTTAAAGTTCTCCGGAAGACGGGAAGAGTAGAGCACGGTCAGGTTCGGCTCCGGGGACGGTCCCATGTTCTCTAAAGTATGGAGGAAACGGAAGTCTGTCTTTGTGACCATGTGGCGTCCATCCTGTCCGAGACCTGCAACCTCAAGAGTCGCCCAAACCGGGTCACCGGAGAAGAGCTGGTTGTAGGACGGGATTCTCGCGAACTTCACCATACGGAATTTCATGGTCATATGGTCGATCAGTTCCTGAGCCTGGGACTCGGTGAGAGTTCCCTCTTCCAGATCACGGTTTACATAAATATCAATAAAGGTGGAGATACGTCCAACGCTCATCGCAGCGCCGTTCTGGGTCTTGACTGCTGCGAGGTAGCCGAAGTACAGCCACTGGATTGCCTCTTTTGCGTTTGTCGCCGGGCCGGAGATATCGTAGCCGTAGATCTTTGCCATCTCCTTCATGCCCTTTAACGCGCGGATCTGCTCTGCGATCTCTTCTCTCTGGCGGATGATCTCATCGTACATCGCACCGTTTCCGCAGAGCTCCAGGTCTTTTTTCTTCTCCTCGATCAGGAAATCGATTCCGTAGAGAGCCACACGGCGGTAGTCGCCGACAATTCTTCCACGGCCGTAAGTGTCCGGAAGACCGGTCACGATATGGCAGTGGCGGGCAGCTTTCATCTCCGGAGTGTAGGCGTCAAAGACAGCCTGGTTGTGTGTCTTATGGTATTCGGTGAAGATTTTGTGGAATTTCTCGTTTACTTTATATCCGTAAGTCTCAGCGGCTTCCTCCGCCATCTTGATCCCGCCGTAAGGCATGAATGCACGCTTTAACGGCTTGTCCGTCTGGAGACCGACGATGGTCTCAAGATCCTTTAAGCTCTCGTCGATGTAGCCAGGACCGTAGGAAGTCAGGCTGGATACGACCTCAGTCTCGCACTCTAAAACGCCGCCTTTTTTGCGCTCCTCTTTCTGGAGTTCCTGAAGACGACCCCAGAGCTTATCGGTCGCCTCAGTCGGAGCGGCGAGGAAATCCTCGTTTCCGTCATACTGGGTATAGTTATTCTGGATGAATTCGCGGACATTGACCTCATCGGTCCATTTTGCACCCTGGAATCCTCTCCAGGCTTTTTTGAAAAGGTCAGCAGTACCGTTCGGGGTATTCTGTTCAGACATGATGGTTCCTCCTTATATATTTCAATCTCATGTGCTGCGGAAATCCTGTGGTTGTCAGGGATTCCGGTTTCCCGGTCCGGGAAAAGCAGGTGATCATTCACCAGTACATTTTGTCGGATCGGATAAATTTTGAAATCTTCCGTTGTGAAGAAATGCTTTGCCATTATAACAGAGGGAAAAAAGAAAAACAATAGATTATATGAGAATGATTATCAAAATCATTTTCATAAGAAATTTTCTCATTACCTTGTATTTTTTAAAATACACGTGACTGTTCAGTACCTTCACATTTACAGGAACCTCCTCCGGAGCTTCCCTTCGGATACATGGCAGGTTACGAGCAAAAATCCATTCCAGATCGGCTTCGTCGATGGGATTTTTACCTTCAAGTCTGTGTTTTATGAGGCGGCGAGATCACTTTGGAAAATTTCGCTGTTACAGAATCACAGCGCGGTGCGAGAGACGTCGATAGACTGAAAAAGGGTAAAAAAATAACCCACAGTCTGCGCTATGATCGCCCAGACGGTCGGCTTTCTTCGATCATACTTCACGTGGTTCACCACTTATCCGTCAGTCATATGATCGGTATGACATATATATACCAGATGTTGTGGTATGTGTCAAGTGGGAAATAATGGTCAGACCAGATGTGGGGAAAGAGAATGCAGTACTTTTTTGGCAGACTTCAGCCGAAAAGCGTGAAGAGCGTCGCTTCATACCGGTTGACGGAATCATGCCCGGCGGGGTACAATAACCTTAATATGACTTTGGGGGAAACAGGGGGGAACGAGGATGTTAAAGGTACTGATCGCGGATGATGAGAGCAAGGTCTGCCAGCTGATCGAAAAGCTGGTGGACTGGGATGCTCTTGATATGGAGGTCGGAGCGGTCGCGGAGAACGGGATCGATGCGCTGGAAAAGATAAAGGAAGTTCATCCGGATATCGTGATCACGGACATCCGGATGCCGGGATATGATGGGCTGGACCTGATCCGGCTCGGAAAAGAGGAAGCTCCGAATGCGGAGTTTGTGATCATCAGCGGCTACCGCCATTTTGAGTATGCGCAGATGGCGATCCGGTACGGGGTGAATGCGTATCTCTTAAAGCCGATAAAAAAGGACGAGCTGACGGAGACATTAAAACGCCTCAGCACCCGTTTCCGGGCGCAGACGGAACAGCTGAGCCAGGAGGAGAAGACCAGACTGGCGATCAGGAGCGACGAGAAGAACCTGAGACAGGCCTTTTTACAGGATCTTGTGGGGAGAAGAAATAAGGAGACCCTGTCGCAGCCGCTTTTGGAGATCAACCGGGAATTTCACTATCGTTTTGAGCCGGGGGAATTCTGCATCGCCATCTTAAAACTGGATGGGCGTGTCTGCGATGAGGAGCAGAATGTCCAGTTTATGGCGGAGAAAGTCCAGTCTGCGGCGGAAAGATTTTTAAAAGACTATGTCATGGAGACAGAGAATACGGAGCTCAACGGATTCCATTTCTTTCTGCTGAACTATGACGCAGAGGACCGGATGCAGATCCGGAGACAGATGAAAGCCCTGCTCTCGGAGATCCGGGTCCAGGGGGATATTTTAAAGAACCTGTCGGTGACGCTGGCACTCGGCGAGGGTGTGGTGAGTCTCCCGGAGATCGGCAGTTCCTTAAAAAATGCCAGACTCCTCATCGAGGAGCGGCTGCTCGCAGGAACGGGAAAGCTGATGGAAGGAAAGATCGAAAGCGGGGAGTCCTTCGCGGACAGTGAGATCTTTGCAAAGTTTAATGACCGGATCGCCCACACGCTGGAGAGTCTGGATTCCTTTGCAGTGCGGGAAGAACTGATCTATCTGAAGACGAAAATGCTGGCGGAGAAGGAGATCAGCGGTCATGAGATCCTTCAGATGACGAAGGAGATCTGCAACCAGTACCTGTTTTTCATGAAAAAGTACCGTCTTCCGGTGGAAGAGAACTTTATGGAGAACTTCAGCGTCAGCGCCGATAACTGTGCAGATGCGGCGGAGCTTTTCGATTATCTGACGAGACGGATCACGATTTCCTACGAGAAGGCAGCAAGGTTAAAGCGGCAGGATGAAAACCGTCCGATCCGCGTGGTGAAAAAGTATGTGGAAGAACATTTTGGAGAGCCGCTGACGCTGGAAGAACTCAGTCGGGTTGTGGATCTCTCCCCGACGTACCTCAGCACGATCTTTAAGAAGGATACGGGGATGACGTTTCTGGAATACCTCTCGAAGGTTCGCATGGACATGGCAAAAAAGCTCTTAAAGGAGACAAATGACACGGTGGCCGATATATGCGGGAAGGTCGGCTACAGCGATGTGCGGTATTTCACGAAGACCTTTACAAAATATGCGGGCTTAAAGCCCAAGGAATACAGAAAGCTGTACTCATGATGGAGAAGAAACATACCGATGAGAAAAATTACCTGTCCGTTCGGATCAAATGGTGCGCACTTCTCGCAGCCGGGCTGGTCGGGGCATTCCTCGTGAGAATGTGGGTGGTGTGCATCCGGGAAATGCAGTCCCTGATGGTCCCGGTTGTATTTACGGCGCTTTCCGCTGCTCTGGCGGTGATCGTTTACCGGACGGTGCTGATCCCATACCGGGAGACTCGGAAGATCTATGAGCAGTTTGTCATGGGCTATGTCATGGAGGACCTTTTTAAGGTCCGCTATCCGTTTTCACCGGAGAGTGAGCAGGCAGTCCTGCGCCTGAACGAGATCATCGACCGGAACAACCTGATCGCGATCTCGAAGAAACAGGCGGAGTATCTGGCGCTTCAGAACCAGATCAATCCCCATTTCCTCTACAACACGCTGGAGGGGATCCGGAGTGAGGCGCTGATCGCGGGGCTGGACAGCATCGCGGAGATGACGGAGGCGCTGGCGACCTTCTTCCGCTACACGATCTCAAACCTGGAAAATCTCGTGACGCTGGAGGACGAACTTGCCAATATCGAGAATTATTACTATATTCAACAGTTCCGATTCGGTTCTAAACTGGACCTGAAGATCCAGTATGACCGGGATCCGGACGACGATTTCACGGAGATGGATTTTCTGCAGTGCAAACTTCCGAAGCTGACACTGCAGCCGATCGTGGAAAATTCCATCTACCACGGGATCGAGCGAAAGATCGGAAAAAGTCATCTTGTGATCCGGATCAGTGCGAGTGAGGAACGGCTCTACATCAGGATTTCCGATGATGGGCGCGGAATGACGGACGAAAAACTGAAGGAACTGAATGAAAAACTGCGCCGTCTTGATGTGGAGACAGATGTCCCGGAAAAAGAGGAGGAGAAGAAGCCGGCCCGCGGCGGGATCGCGGTGGTGAACGTGAACAGGCGGATCAAGCTCCTCTTCGGCGAGGAGTACGGAATCCATGTCTACAGCAAAGAGGGGATCGGAACTGATGTCATAGTGGAGCTTCCGCTGGTGCGCGACGGGGATCGTCAGGGAGGATGGCGATGAGAAAAGAACTTCTTCGGATATCGCATGTTGATCTTGAACGGGACGGAGAGCTGCTCCTGGATGATCTGGAATTCCAGATGTTTGCCGGGGAGATCGTTGGCCTGGTGGCGCGGAACCGGAAAGGCCAGAAAGAGATGGTGGATCTGATCTGCCGGAACGATCCGATCAGCCTGGGATCCGTGTGGTATGACGGAAACGTTGTAAATAGCTACGCCTACAGCAGCGGGGCGTCCAATAAGGTGGCGCTCATCGAACAGAAGAGCCATCTCGTGCAGGGCTTAAGCGTTGTGGACAACCTTTTTATCCTGCGGGAAGGTTTCCGGAAATATTTTATCAATGAGCAGGTGATCTTCAGCCAGGCGGTCCGCTTTTTTGAGGAAAAAGGGCTGAAAGTGGACCTGGAAAAGAGAGTGGAGAACCTGACAGAGCTTGAGAGATGCTTTGTGGAGCTCGGAAAGGCGCTGCTTTCGGGCTGTCATCTCATTATCGTGGACAACCCGGCGAACTATCTGAGCCAGTATGAGTTCTTCGAGTTCCAGCAGATGTTAAAGAAGATCCGGAAAGAGGGGATCTCCGTGCTCTATGTGGGAAACCACCACCAGGAGCTCTTTAAGATCGCGGACCGGACCGCACTTTTTTCGGACGGTCACATCTACAAGGTCTTTGAGCGGGATGAGATGACGGACGAAAAGATGGCACCGTACATCTCAGAATGGAAGATCATGTCCACGGAGAATGATCAGGATGCCGAGGATGACGGGATCCTGCACTTTCACACCGTGGGAGTCGGAAATTTAAATGGTATTCGCTTCATCCTGCACCGCGGTGAGTGTATGACGATCCTCGACAAGGAAAATAAGATCGCAGGGGACATGATGGATCTGATGACCGGAAAAAAGCGGTGCAGATCAGGATGGATCACGGTGGACCATGTGACCTACACACAGAAAAAAGCGGCGGATTATCTCGATGAGGGGATCGCCGTGATCCCGGCGGACGGGGTGAACCGGCTGCTGTTTCTGGATGAGAGCTACATGGAGAACCTGACATTTCTCCTGGACCGGAAACTCAGAAAAAGCCTGATCCCGCGGAAAATCTACAGGAGTATCCATTCAGAATATCTGCCGCTCGTGGGACCGGTGATCGATGCGCCCTGTGTGCGCGACATTCCGCAGGAAGACCAGTTTGCCCTGCTCTATCATAAGATGAATCTTCTGCGCCCGCGGATCATGGTCTGCATCCAGCCGCTCGCAAAGGGCGACATGTTCTGCCGGATGAGGATCTTAAATGTGCTGCGCCAGATCCAGAAACAGGGGACGGCGATACTCATGATCACCGCGAGTATCTCCGATACGCTTGATATCTCGGACCGCCTGCTCGTCGTGGAGCAGGGGAAGGTGGCGGCAGTATATGAGAAGAGTGAGTTTAAGAGAATTGTGAGGTAGGATTGGAGCTGCCCCGTCCTGTTGTATACATCAAAATATTGTCCCCCATAACCGTAGGATTGTCCTCTGTTATGGGGGACATTTTTCATGTAAGATGGAACTAACAGGGGAGGTCTATATGAACGAGTACATAGGAATCGATATCGGCGGGACGAAAACAGCCATCGTTCGTGGAGACGAGAACGGAACAATCCTTGAAAAGAAGCGATTCGCAACGACAACGAAGGAAGAAACTCTGGAAATGATCTTTCAGAGCGTTGCGGATCTGAAAACAGATCAGACGAAAGCAATCGGCGTCAGCTGCGGCGGGCCGTTAAACAGCAGGACGGGCGTGATCCTGGGACCTCCGAATCTTCCGGGATGGGACGAAGTTCCGATCACGGATATGCTGACGGAGCGGTTCGGACTTCCGGCATATTTAAGAAATGATGCGGATGCCTGTGCCGTGGCGGAATGGCAGTTCGGAGCCGGAAAAGGCGCGGAGAACATGATCTTTCTTACCTTCGGAACCGGGATCGGCGCAGGGCTGATCTTAAACGGAAAGCTTTACGAAGGAACATGCGGGATGGCCGGGGAGATCGGTCATGTACGGCTTTTTGAGGATGGACACGTTGGCTACGGAAAGTCCGGCTCGTACGAAGGATATGTGAGCGGCGGCGGGATCGCCCAGTACGGAAAAGGAACCGCGGCGGAGCTCGGAAAGCGGGCGGAAGAAGGAGATCCGGAGGCGCAAAAGATCTGGGCGCAGACAGGAGAACATCTTGGAAGCATGCTGTCGATCCTGATCGATCTGTTAAATCCGGAGGTGATCGTCATCGGAAGTATTTTCGTCCGGGCGGAGAAGTATCTGAGAGCTTCCATGGAAGAAAAGATCCGGAAAGAGGCACTGAAATCTGGCGCAGAGATCTGCCGGATCGTTCCGGCGGGACTCGGGGAATCGATCGGAGATATCGCGGCACTCTGTGTCGCTATGCATCCGTAAAAGGATGTGCAGGACACATTTTCGCACACATAAAAAATGAACCGGGAGACCGGATCAAAATAGAACTGGAAAGCGGGGGAGAAGATGGGCGAAGTAATTGTTTCAATGAAAGACATCGTCAAGACATTCCCGGGTGTCAAAGCCCTGGATCATGTAAATTTCGAACTCCGGTCGGGAGAGGTCATGGCGCTTCTCGGGGAGAACGGAGCAGGAAAATCTACACTGATGAAGATCTTAAGCGGTGTTTATACAAAAGACAGCGGAACGATGACCATATTCGGAACGGAATATGACAATCTGACACCGAAGCAGGCACAGGACGTCGGCGTTGCGATCATCCACCAGGAGTTAAACATGTGCCGCCACTTATCGGTTGCGGAAAACATGTTCCTCGGAAGAGAGAAGGTCAACGGGATCGTCTTAAATGACCGGGAGATGGAGGCAGAGGCGGCAAAGATCCTCGGAGATCTGAAGATCGACATCGACCCGAGACAGACCGTCGGCGATCTTCCGGTATCCAAACAGCAGATGGTCGAGATCGCGAAGGCACTTTCGATCCACGCGAAGATCCTGATCATGGATGAGCCGACTTCTTCCCTGACAGCGAAAGAGATCGAGGAGCTCTTCCGGATCATCCGCCAGTTAAAGGCAGACGGCTGCGGAATCGTCTATATCTCCCACCGCCTGGAGGAGCTGAAGGCTATCGTGGACCGGGTAACGATCATGCGTGACGGTCAGTATATCACAGATGGAAATTTCGCGGATATGACGATGGATCAGATCATCGCGAATATGGTCGGCCGTGAGATCAAAGAACAGTTCCCGAGAGTCTCCTGCCCGAAAGGAAAGAAGATCTTCGAGGTGAAAAACTTAAATGCCGGACATCTCGTCCGCGACATCAATTTCTCCCTCTATGAGGGCGAGATCGTCGGATTCGCGGGACTGATGGGAGCGGGACGTACCGAGACAACGAGAGCGATCTTCGGAGTTGACCCGAAGACCAGCGGGGAGATCTGGCTGGACGGAAAAGAAGTGAAAATCACCTGTCCGATGGACGCGATCAAAGCGGGGATCGTACTGGCACCAGAGGACCGGAAAAAAGACGGTCTCTGCACGAAACTCAGCATCCGTCATAACCTGGCACTCCCGAACCTGGACCTCATCTGCAGCAAGCTCGGCGTGATCAGCAGTAAAAAGGAGGACGACCTCTGCGAGAAGGCGGTGAAGGACCTCCTGATCAAGACCCCGACGGTGGAGGTCAACGCGGGCAATCTTTCCGGAGGAAACCAGCAGAAAGTGGTTGTTGGAAAGTGGCTGGCGAGAAATTCCAGAGTCGTGATCTTCGATGAGCCGACACGAGGCATCGATGTAGGAGCGAAGGTCGAGATCTACAACCTGATGAACCAGTTAAAGAAGCAGGGCATTGCCGTTATGTTCGTCTCCTCAGAGATGCCGGAAGTCCTGGGGATCGCGGACCGCGTCATCGTCATGTGCGACGGAAAGATCACCGGCGAAGTCATGGCGAAGGAGACAAGCCAGAATGAGGTTCTGAAGTTCGCTACCGAATTTGAGAAGAAACAACAGGTTAGCTGAGGGAGGACAGGGGAATGAATGAAAAGAAGCACAGTACAGTAAAGCGGATCCTGGGGACACGCGGAATGGGCGCGGTCATCACGGCATTCGCGGGACTGATCATCATCTATGTAGCATTCGGTCTCATCGACCGTAAAGTATTTGCCGGACAGAACGTCATGAACCTTCTGCGTTCCATGTCAAAGTACCTTCTGATCGGCGTCGGACAGAGCTATCTTCTGATCACCGGAAACATCGATCTATCGATCGGTTCCATGGTCGGAATGAGCGCCATGATCTCGGCAACCCTGATGGCGATGGGCGTCAATCCGTTCGTTGCGATGGCGGTTGCGATGGCGTGCTGCCTGGTTACCGGAGTGATCAACGGAATGTTAGTCGGAAAGTTCAAGCTTCCGCCGTTCATCGCGACACTCGGAACCATGTTCGTGACACGAGGCGTTGCTTACATGGTCAACAACAACCGAAACACGGACGCGATCGCGACCGGTATCGGAAAAGAGGCTGGCGATAAGTTCCAGAACTTCTTCTACTATGGAAAGACACTCGGTGTTTACAACACCTTCTGGATCGCGCTTGTGATCTTTCTGATCTTCTTCTTCCTGCTTTCCAAGACCCGCACAGGAAGACATATCTACGCGATCGGTTCCAACGTGGACGCTGCGAAATTATCCGGTGTCAATGTTGTAAATACAACAATTAAAGCGTACCTGGTCAGCGCTGTCTGCGCATGTGTCGTTGGTTACATCCTCTGCGCACAGGCCGGTATGGGCAACATGGAAGCAGGAAACATGTACGAGATGTACGGCGTTGCAGCCGGCGTTATCGGCGGCATCTCCCCGCTCGGCGGGACAGGACTTCTGCTCGGAACCTTTGCCGGTGCGGCTGTATGGCAGACACTGGAGAATGGTCTGAACATGATCGGTGCACAGGTCGGCATCCAGAGACTTGTCATCGGTATCATCGTTGTATTCTCTGTACTTCTTGATGTTGTCGTTCGTTCCGGAAACTTCGGAAAGAAAGCATCCAAATAAGACAGAAAAAAACTGTTTTGTGTCTGCGGCATTTTGCAGCAACAGTCGGTCCGCGGTCCTGCATGAGAATAAGCAGGATGCTGGTCCGGAAATATCGTTACATGGATATCTAACTCCCATGGTATACGGGGGTTACATATAAGAAATCTTAAGGAGGATTTTTATGAAAAAGAGATTGTTCGCACTGTTAAGCTGTGCAGCCCTTGCGGCAGCCAGCATCACCGGCTGTTCCAGCCAGAAACCGGCAGAATCCGCAGCAGCCAGCGCGGAAGCCACAGAGACTACAGGAGCTCCGTCCAAGGAAGTCGGCGACTGGAAGATCGCGCTGATCACGATGGACTCCATCGACCAGCACTGGGTAACTTTAAATGAGGGCGCTCAGGAAGCTGCAAAGGAACTTGGAGTAACCGTAAGTTTCATGTCCCCGAACACAAAGGACGATGCACAGCAGATCGAGTGCGTGAACAACGCAGTTGCAGGCGGTTACCAGGCGATCATCGTAGCGGCAAACGGTCCGGATGCGATCTCTTCCGCCCTGAAGGAAGCGAAGGACGCAGGTGTTAAGATCGTTTATGTTGACTCTCCGGCAAACGTGGAGGCAGAGGCAACCTTCTCTACCGATAACGAGGCAGCTGGTGAGACAGCCGGTAAAGAGATGCTCAAAGCTCTTGAAGAGTCCGGCATCACATCCGGTAAGATCGGTATCGTAAATGTAAACGCAGCAACAGACTCCACAGTCAAGAGAGAAGCCGGATTCCGTAAGGCATTCGAAGGAAAAGGCTTTGAGCTCATGGAGACCCAGTACGGCGAAGGCGATGCAGCGAAGTCCCAGACGATCGCTGAGAACTACATCACACAGGGCGTTGTCGGCATCTTCGGCTGTAACGAAGGTTCCACGACCGGTACCGGTAATGCGATCAAGGCATCCGGCAAGACTGATATCATCGGAGTCGGTTTCGATAAATCCGATGCGATCATGAACCTCATCAACGATGGATATCTCCTCTGCACAATGGCTCAGAACCCGGATCTCATGGGTAAAGACGGTGTTGATGCAGCAGTCAGAGCTCTTCAGGGTGAGACACTCGGCGGCTTAACAACAGACACAGGCGTTTCTGTCATCAAAGCAGACAATGTGGAAGATGCAGCAGGCACAACAGATGTGACAGCAACAAAAGACTGGAAAATCGCATTGATCACAATGGACTCCATCGACCAGCACTGGGTAACCTTAAATGAGGGCGCTCAGGCAGAGGCAAAGGCACTCGGCGTTACCGTAAGCTTCATGTCCCCGAACACAAAGGACGATGCACAGCAGATCGAGTGCGTGAACAACGCAGTTGCAGGCGGCTATGAGGCGATCATCGTAGCGGCAAACGGCCCGGATGCGATCTCTTCCGCATTAAAGGAAGCCGCTTCCACAGGCGTGAAGATCGTGTATGTTGACTCTCCGGCAAACGTAGAGGCAGAGGCAACCTTCTCCACAGACAACGAGGCAGCTGGTAAGACAGCAGGCGATGAGATGATCAAGGCTCTCGAGGCAGCAGGCATCACATCCGGTAAGATCGGTATCGTAAACGTAAACGCAGCAACAGACTCCACCGTTAAGAGAGAAGCAGGCTTCCGCTCTGCATTCGAAGGAAAGGGCTATGAGCTTATGGAAACTCAGTACGGCGAAGGTGATGCAGCGAAGTCCCAGACCATCGCTGAAAACTACATCACACAGGGCGTTGTCGGCATCTTCGGCTGCAACGAAGGTTCCACGACTGGTACCGGTAATGCGATCAAGGCATCCGGAAAGACAGATATCGTAGGCGTTGGCTTCGATAAATCCGATGCGATCATGAACCTCATCAATGACGGATATCTCCTCTGCACAATGGCTCAGAACCCTGATATTATGGGTAAAGAGGGCGTAAAGGCAGCTGTCAGAGCGTTAGAGGGCGAAGAGCTCGGCGGCGCTGTCAGCGATACAGGCGTATCTGTTCTGAAGAAGAATTAAGATCAGTGGTAACTGTGAAGGTACTGAACAGTTACGATCAGTGAAAATAAACTGTAACTAACTGAAAAAATGAATTAAAATAATGGCAGTTGGAAAGAAAACGGCTGCTGGACATGCAGGATCAGGGAACGCCGGGCCGAAAGGATCGGCGTTCCCTGCATATCAAGGACAGGAGGAATTTTTCATGAAACGCAGTGAGATCAACGCAGCTTTAAAAGAAATGGAACAGATGATTAGGGAGTATCGCTTCGCGATCCCGCCATTCTGCAATTTCACACCGGAAGAGTGGAAGGAAAAAGGCCATGATTACGATGAGATCCGCGACAACATGTTAGGATGGGATATCACGGACTACGGTCTCGGGGACTTCGATAAGGTCGGATTTTCCCTGATCACGATCCGCAACGGCAACCTGAAGATGAAGGACAAATACACAAAGACATATGCGGAAAAACTCCTGTACATCAAAGAGGGACAGTACTCCCCGATGCACTTCCACTGGTCAAAGATGGAGGACATCATCAACCGCGGCGGCGGAAATGTCCTGATCCGTGTATATAATTCGACAAAGGATGAGGACCTTGACAAGGTGAACGATGTCCATGTCCATGTGGATGGCAGAGAGATGGTCGTTCCGGCCGGCACCCAGGTGCGCCTGACTCCTGGCGAGAGCATCTCCATCTACCCGTACATGTACCATGATTTCGAGGTGGAAGAGGGCAGCGGCCCGGTTCTCTTAGGCGAGGTCAGCCAGTGCAACGATGACAACGTGGACAACCGCTTCTACGAGAAAATGGGAAGATTCCCGAAGATCGAGGAGGATGAGGCTCCGTACCGCCTGCTCTGCAACGAGTATCCGGAGGCAAAATAGATGGCGGACCAGAGAACACTGATGGCGGTCTGCGGGAACATGGAGCAGATCGCCGGAGTCCGCCGGATCGAATTTCAGGACGGGCGGGCGTCGGGACTCCGCTGTGCGCTTGTGGAAAACGGACCGGTGGAGATGTCGTTAATGATAGATAAATGCCTGGATCCGGCGTGGATCCGGTATAAGGGGATCAATTTAAGTCTTCTCACAAAACCGGGACTTCAGGGGCGGAATCCCTACGATACGGCGGGGGATGAGGCGGTGCGCTCGATCATGGGCGGTGCGATGTTTACCTGCGGTCTCGGGAACGTCCACGGAAACCGCGTGGTGGACGGTGTGGAATATCCGACGCATGGGAGAATGCGGACGACTCCGGCCGAGAAGGTGTCCATGGACGCATTCTGGGAGAACGGAACGTATAAGATCCGGGTGTCCGGGGAGATGCGGGAGGCGCGGATCTTCGGAGAAAATCTCGTGCTGAGGAGAACAGTGGAGACGGTTTACGGAAAGCGGGAGATCGTGTTCACGGACGAGATCGAGAACCAGGGATTTGAGGAGCAGCCACTCTGTTTTCTCTATCACTGCAATGCCGGATATCCGTTTCTTGTGCCGGGGCTGCGGATCGTGATGCCGTCGATCATGACCGGACCGCGCGACGCGGCTGCAGAGGCAGGAAAAAGCCGCTGGAACGTCATGGATGAGCCGGAACCGGGAGCTCCGGAGCAGGTATTCCAGCATGAGCTGGCGGCAGATCAGAACGGAAATACGTTCGCGGCTTTCGTGAACGAGGAGCTTCAGATCGGGCTCTGCATCCGGTTTGAAAAGTCAGCGATCCCCTACCTGACCCAGTGGAAGAGCACGGCGGCCGGGGATTTTGCGATGGCGCTGGAGCCGACAAACTGCGGATTTGACGGACGGGCCGGAAAGACGCAGATCTTAAAACCATTTGAAAAACATGAGAACCGGATCCGGTTCCAGATCCTGGACGGAAAAGACGAGATAAAACGACTGGAAGATGAGTGCAGGGAGGTATTGAAATGTACGATGTGATCGCTCTTGGTGAGCTTCTGATCGATTTTGCGGCGAAGGAGACGGATGCGGACGGATATCCGACGATGAAGGCGAATCCGGGCGGAGCGCCGGGAAATTTCCTTGCGGCATTGAATAAATATGGGGCGAAGACGGCATTTCTCGGAAAAGTCGGGGATGATGCGTTCGGAAAGCTCCTCTTAAAGACATTTGAAAAAGCTGGGATCGAGACGAAGGGAATCGTGACCGATCCGTTGGTGTTTACGACGCTGGCGTTTGTGACCTTCTCTCCGGAGGGAGACCGGTCCTTCAGCTTTGCGAGAAAGCCGGGAGCGGATACGCGACTGAGCTTTGAGGAGATCGACCTGAACATGATCGATGAGTCGTCGGTCTTCCATTTCGGAACCTTAAGTCTCACGGATGATCCGGTGCGCAAGGCAACGAAAAAGTGCGTGGAATATGCGAAGGAACACGGAAAACTTATTACCTTCGATCCGAACCTCCGTCTTCCGCTCTGGGAGACGCCGGATGCGGCAAAGGAGCAGATCTTATGGGGACTCGCCCATGCCGATGTGGTGAAGATCAGTGATGAGGAAGTGGAGTTCTTATGGGGCATCACGGATGAGAAAGAGGCGGCGAAGAAGCTACTTGATGAGTTCGGGATCCGTCTCGCGATGGTCACGATGGGACCGAAAGGGGCATACCTGGCGAACCAGGATGGCGCGGCGTACGCAAAGTGCCCGGAGGTAAAACCGATCGATACGACAGGAGCCGGGGATATCTTTGGAGGAAGTGCGGTTTCAAGACTCTTAAAGACCGGGAAAGCGCCGGAAAAACTGACGGAAGAAGAACTTGCCTTTATCGGTCAGTTCGCCTGCACGGCGGCGAGTCTTTCAACAACGCAGTCGGGCGGGATCCCGAGTATTCCGGAGGAAGAGGATGTTCTGGATTACTTTTCAAAGGTAGGAATTTTCTGAACTGAAAATTCCGTACAATACAGTGGTGGTAGCAGATTTTGCCGATTCGGAATGCGAAGCATCGGCAAAATCCCGTTACAGGGCACGGACACGGAGTGCCCGTGTGCTGTAACAGTTTTGGAGAGAATGCAGGCTTAAATGGAAAGCCGCATCTATGTGACGAAGCTGGTATTTAGAGCAGTTCTGGCTGGATAGGAATCCGGAACTGCCGGGATACCGGCTTTGTTGCTTTTGGGGAATTGTTTGGGAAATGCGCCCAGAAAGACCATGTTTAGGTGGAAGGTGATTCCCGGGATTTCCGACATCATTGAAATTGTCGGAATTTTGCTGGAAGAGATCACCAACTCACTGCTTCCGGTATTTGTTTGGCGTGCATCCAACGATCTTTTTAAAGCAGCTTGTAAAATAACTCTGTGAGGAAAAGCCGGTATTCTGGGCGATCTCAGCAATTGCGAGACTGGGATCTGCCAGGAATTCCCGGCTTTTTGCGATCCTGTATTCCAGGAGATACTGAAAGGTCGTCATGCCGGTCATGCGCTTAAAAAAGCGCTCACATTCCTCCGGGCAGAGACCGATGGATGCGGCGATCTCGGACAGGGTGAGCTTTTCTGAAAAGTGTGCATGGAGAAATTCCATGGTCTTAGTGAGCCGCTCGTTTGAGGTACTGTTTCCGGGCGTGTCCGGCATCACGGAACATCTGGCAAGTTTTAGAATGTCCGGCCAGGCAGAGAGAATCTCTCCATGGAGCAGGAGTTCCCAGCCATCGAAATGTTCGCCCTCTGAGATGTTCACGATCCGTCTTACGGTCCTGGTGAGGCGGACACCGGCAGGATGGCTGGCGTCAAAGAGAAAGGCCGGAGGCAGATTTCCGGATAAAAATGGGGCAATAACAGCCTGATAGAGAGCCTGATTGTCTTCCACGGCAATCAGGCTGGGAAGAAAATCAACACAATAGTAGGCAGAATCCGGTTCGACAGGTTCTACAAAATGAGCGGACCGGCTGTTGATAAAAAATCCATTTCCTTTGCTGACAAAATAAGACTTTCCGGCAGTATGAAAACGAATTTTGCCTTTTGTGATAATACAGAGCTGGAAATCCTCATGCCAGTGCCAGCGCACAGTGGGATAATTCCGGTCTGAAAAATCGGTCATATAGACAGAGACTGGAAGCAGATCTGAAATCCGGATCGTATCTTCTTCCTGATTTTCTTTTATAGACAGTCTATTTCGGATCATAGGGAAAACCTCACGTTATAAAAAACGAGAATCTCAATATATTGATAAAATATATGGATATTTTGATATACAGAACCATTTAAACCCGATATACTGAAAAAGTCAAGTGAATCATACAATCGGTGAATGTGTGAAGAGTTACGATTGTGCCATGTGGAATTTTCAGAACAAAAATTACTGTTGATGAAAAGTAATATTACAACTAAAAAATTGGGAGGAACTTATGACAGAAACAAAGGAAAAGAACAGGCAGAAGCTGGGAATTTTCTGCTGTATTGCCGGTGGAGTCGGCTGGGGACTTTCGGGGACATGCGGGGAGGCGTTGTTTTCCCAGTATCCGATCGATACGTCCTGGGTGACGGCTGTGCGGATGACTGTGGCGGGAACGTTACTGTTACTCTTTGCGCTTGCGAAGCACAGTCTGGATTTTAAAGCGCTTGGAAAAGATAAAAAGGGGATCATGGAGATCGTTCTGTTCGCTCTGGCGGGACTTGCACTCTGTCAGTACGCGTACCTCAGTGCCATCAAATGGACAAACTCCGGAACGGCGACGGTGATCCAGAATCTCTCCATCGTATTTATCGCAGTTTATGTCTGCCTGACGACAAGAACGAAACCGGATAAGAAGACGGTATTCTGTATTCTGCTTGCACTCATCGGTGTCTGGCTCCTCGCGACAGGAGGAAAACCAGGAAATATGGAGCTGACACCGAGAGGACTCTTCTGGGGACTGATGGCGGGCATCGGCGCGGCGAGTTACTCGCTGCTTTCCAGAGCTCCGGTGGGACGTTTTGGAAGTATTCCGGTGACCGGACTTGGGATGTTGATCGGGGGAGTCGTGCTCTGTGGAATTGCCCAGGTATGGAAGGTTCCGGCTGGACTTGATGGGCGTGCGGTCCTCTATCTTGCGGTCATTGTTTTGGTCGGTACGGTCGGGGCGTTTACTTTATTTTTACAGGGAATTGCCCTGGTGGGACCGGTGAAGGCGGCGCTCTTTGCGTGTCTGGAGCCGCTGACAGCGGCAACGTTGTCGGTCGTCTGGCTGCATGCCAGTTTTACGGCGGCGGATCTGGTTGGGTTTGCGTGTATTCTGGCGACGGTGGTGTTGATGAGATAGGATATGTAGAATCAATGTACTCCTGCCCGGAAGCTCTCCGCTGGGGAATGGAAATGTGCTTTCCGGCAGGGAGGTCCTTTACATGATTTTTGCCATATTTTTACTTTACAATTCCCATAGAAAAATGTTATACTGCTGTGGGCGGAAATGGTATCCGCACACAGCAGTTTTTATGAAATTTAACGGAGGTGAATTGCATGGATAGTTGCGATAGTACAGGGCGAAGTACGAAATGCGGTGTAACATACAGACAGACGCAGAATGCGGCTATCGGTTTGCTTTTCACGGGTAGGAATTTTCTGAACTGAAAATTCCGTATGATCCGTTTTCCGGTAACTGTTCAGCAGATCCGCGCAGTGGATACGCAGACCTGCTGAATGGTTACAGATCCCGAAAGCTGGATTCCATATTGTTATGTCTTTTGAAACACCGCATGGGAACAGCCTGTCCATCACAGCGATGACGGTTGAACCCCGCCGGGGATGTCCCCCCGGGCGGTGTTCTTTTGTTGCCGGAATTATAGCGGCATGTAACCGGAGAAAGTAAAAAAGAGATGTTTCGTGAACGGAAGCAATCCGATGATTCACGAAAAAACAGCTCACTCCGGTAAAAAAAAAGACCGGATCTTTATGAAACGGTCTTAAAAGAAAAGGAGGCAGACATGGAAACAGAAGTTTTAAAAGAACAACACTACGTGGAAGAACTGGTCGATATCATCCGCAGCGGACTTCCGAAAGAGGAACTGATCGACCGGTTATCCGATTATCATGATAACGATATCGCAGATGCGCTCACAAAGCTGACGCCGGATGAGAGACGGGAATTATACCCGCTGATCGGTGTGGAGCGTGTCGCAGAGATCTTCGCATATTTGGATGATGCGGAGCCGTATTTAAAAGAACTCCCGATCGAGAGTGCCGCAAAGATCGTCTCCGAGATGGACTCCGATGATGCGGTCGATGTCCTCGAAGAGATGGATGCGACGACGAAACACAAGATCGTCGGCATGTTGGATAAGGAAGCTAGCGATGACGTCAGACTCCTGTTCTCATACGATGATGACGAGATCGGTAGCCGCATGACGACCAACTTCATCATGATCCACAACCATCTGACGATCCGCCAGGCGATGCGCGAACTGGTCGAGCAGGCGGGAGAGAACGACAATATCTCGACGATCTATGTGATCGATGAGGAAGATAAGTTTTACGGCGCGATCGATCTGAAAGATCTGATCATTGCGAGAGAGTATACGGATCTTGAGGACATTATCAGTCACTCTTACCCGTATGTCATGGACCATGAAAAGGTCAGCGACTGTATCGATAAGATCAGGGATTATGCCGAGGATTCCATTCCGGTGCTGCAGGAAAACGGAACCATTGCCGGCATCATCACCTCCCAGGACATCGTTGAGGCAGTCGATGATGAGATGGGCGATGATTACGCGAAGTTAGCCGGCTTGACCGCGGAGGAAGACTTAAATGAGACGCTGCCGCAGAGTATCAAAAAGAGACTCCCGTGGCTGATCGTGCTGTTATTCCTCGGAATGATCGTCTCCTCGGTTGTCGGCGCATTTGAGTCTGTCGTAGCCGTGATCCCGATCGTCATGTGCTTCCAGTCCCTGATCCTCGACATGGCAGGAAACGTTGGAACCCAGTCCCTGGCTGTTACGATCCGTGTCCTGATGGATGAGCAGCTCACAACAAAGCAGAAGCTGATGCTGGTTGTGAAGGAGATGAAGGTTGGTTTTGCGAACGGTCTGTTCCTTGGATTTATGGCATGGATCTTCCTGGGACTTTACATCTGCGTGATCAAGGGATATCCGATTCATCACGCGATGATGGTTTCCGGCTGTGTTGGTATTTCACTTGTGACAGCGATGGTGATCTCCAGTATGGTGGGAACATTGATCCCGATGTTATTTAAAAAGATCAATATTGATCCGGCGGTCGCTTCCGGTCCGTTGATCACGACGGTGAATGACCTTGTTGCGATCATTGTTTATTATGGTCTTGCGATGCTGTTCCTGATCGATCTGCTGCATGTGTCGGGCTGATGAAAATGTCAGGAGAAACTGTCGGCAGGTAGAATGCCGGATTGTTATAAAATATGAATATTGACGGGAAAAAGGGCTATCCTAGGAATGTAGGGTAGTCTTTTTTATATGCCGGAAAGAGTTTACAGTCAGATTTTTAGGACGGCACATCAAGAGAAAACAGGCGTGGAGAAAGTTGTTGATGTAGGATTTCAGCATGGATTTTCTGTACTTATGACAATTTTTCTCAATCTCTCCTTTTTTAGATGCGCTCCCTTGAAATGAAAAATTGAGTATGATAAAATTATAACGGTTAGTATGTACTAACCTGTGCGCGATGCAGTATTAAATGCTTCATGCAAAATTCGCAGGCTCCTGCCGTGAGCAGAAGCTGCAGACAAGATCATGTCGGTGCGTGCCCGCCTGACTTGACAGGAGAGCGGCCTTCATGAATACCCGAAAGGAGTTTATGATGATGAATTATCTGGAAATCGAGAAAGTCATTGGAAGAGAAATTTTAGATTCCCGCGGAAATCCTACGGTGGAAGCGGAAGTATATCTGGCGGACGGAACGATCGGGAGAGGAACCGCGCCGAGCGGGGCATCCACCGGTGAGTTTGAGGCGTTGGAATTAAGAGACGGCGATAAGGCACGTTACGGCGGAAAAGGCGTGACAAAGGCGGTTGAAAATATCAATACGATCATCAATGAGACACTGACAGGAATGGACGCGTCCGATATTTACGCGGTTGACCGGGCCATGATCAAGGCGGACGGAACAAAAGACAAGTCAAAGCTCGGAGCAAACGCGATCCTTGCAGTATCGATCGCATGCGCACGTGCGGCATCGATCTCCTTAGATATCCCGCTGTACAGATTCCTCGGCGGGATCAACGGAAATCGTCTTCCAGTCCTGATGATGAACATCGTGAACGGTGGCTGCCATGCACTTTCTTCCGGACTTGATGTTCAGGAATTCATGGTCATGCCGGTCGGCGCTTCGTCCTTTAAGGAGGCGCTGAGATGGTGTGCGGAGGTTTTCCATGCGCTGGCTGCGATCTTAAAAGAGCGCGGACTTGCGACATCGGTCGGCGATGAAGGCGGCTTTGCTCCGGCGTTAAAGTCCGACGAGGAAGCGATCGAGACGATTCTTGAGGCGGTAAAGAAAGCCGGATATGAGCCGGGCAGTGACTTTCGGATCGCGATGGACGCTGCTTCTTCCGAGTGGAAGACCGGAAAAGTCGGTGAGTACAAGCTCCCGAAGGCGGGAACTGTTTACACATCCGAGCAGCTCATCGAGCACTGGAAGAAGCTTGTGGAGAAGTATCCGATCGTTTCTATTGAAGATGCGCTGGATGAGGAAGACTGGGAAGGATGGAAGAAGCTGACGGCAGAACTTGGAGATAAAGTGCAGCTGGTCGGCGATGACCTCTTTGTGACGAACACGGAGCGACTTTCCAAAGGGATCAAGCTCGGCTGCGGAAATTCCATCCTGATCAAACTGAACCAGATCGGCTCGGTATCCGAGACCCTAGAAGCGATCAAGATGGCACACCGTGCCGGATACACCGCGATCGCGTCCCACCGCTCCGGTGAGACCGAGGATACAACAATCGCCGATCTGGCCGTTGCTCTCAACACCTGCCAGATCAAGACTGGTGCTCCGTCAAGATCTGAGCGTGTCGCGAAATATAACCAGCTTCTGCGGATCGAGGAAGAACTCGGTGAGAGCGCTGTTTATCCGGGAATGGACGCGTTTCATGTAGAGTAAGGAAATAGCGGAAGATATGTCTGATCCGGGCGATCTGCCCGAAATTTCATTTCATAGATTGCACAGGGAGCTCCCCGGTGGCTGATGAGGCTGCCGGGGAGTTCTTTTATTACGCGAACAACGAGCCAAAGTCCGCGGTTGCGCGAGATCTTGGCGACTGTCGCGATAACAAGGGGAAACTCGCGAAGCGTGTTTTTACTTGTTTTATAGGAAATCCAGATGGAACTTACTATGAAATAAAAGGCACTGCGTGCCTAAGATGCGCACTCGCGCGAAGATGAAGATCGTCGCAAGCGACCGCGCTCGGTGCGAGAATGTGACGCGGCACATTTTTTTTAACTTTGATACAAAAAAGACACGATTATTAGAAAATTTAACACAATATTTTCACAGGATTTTCACAAACTGCTTTTAAGCTATAAAAATAACAGAATCAGGGAATGAGATCATTGTCCTGTGAATATATTGAGCATATTGGGCGTCAGAGACGCCTGTTTGAAATTGAGCAGAGAAACGCGCGGATGTGAGAGTGTGAAGTACGTCATGATCCGGTTTCAGAAACATGGAACATAATGATGTGGGAAAAGGAGAAAAGATCATGGTGAGAGTTGGAAGAAGGATCGGGTTATTCTTAGCGGCGGCGCTGGTATTGTCCGGATGCAGCAATAATGCTGCAGGAAACGGAAGCAGCGCGGCGCAGACGGAAACGGAGACGAGTCAGGCAGCGACTGAGCGGGCCGGGGAGACGGCGGTGACATCACTGCCGCAGATCGACTCTACGAAGTGGAAATATAATTCTGACGATAAGGTGTACTGGCAGACAGGGATTTCTTACTGTGCAGATCCGGCGGATGAGAAATATGAAACGCTGGGAATTTTTGTCCCGGCGGCATATATGAATGCGAAAGATAATGGGGACGGAACCTTTACATGTACGATCAATAACCAGGCGGCAGTCAAAGGATACACAGCGGATTCCGCACCGATCGTGATCCCGGTCAACACGCCGGGATATTCCGCGATGGCAGCTCCGACAGACTATGTGGCAGATTCCGCGTCCTACACGGATGCCGGATTTATCTATGTGGCAGCAGGATGCCGCGGACGCGATGCAGGAGCTCCGGCGGGTGTGACAGATCTGAAAGCGGCGATCCGGTACATTCGCTACAATGACGGCGTGATCCCGGGCGATGTGGACCGGGTATTCTCCTTCGGAATGAGCGGCGGCGGAGCACAGAGTGCACTTTTGGGTGCAACCGGCGACAGCGAAGATTATGAGCCGTATCTGACCGTAATCGGGGCAGTTTCCGGCGTCAGTGATGCAGTGACAGGTTCCATGTGCTGGTGCCCGATCACGGAACTTGACTACGCGGATGAGGCGTATGAGTGGAACCTTGGAAATACGAGAACAGACCGCACGGAGAAGGAACAGACACTGTCGGATCAGATGGCGGAGGCGTTTGCAAAATATATCAATGACCTCGGTCTTAAAGACGCTTCCGGGAACACGCTGACACTTGAAGAATCCGAAAACGGGATCTATCAGGCAGGAACGTATTATGAATACCTGAAGGGAGTTGTAGAGAATTCACTGAACAACTTCCTGGAGGACACAACGTTCCCGTACACGATCGAAACGAAAAAAGGTCCGCAGGGCGGCGGAAGAGGGCAGGGCGGAAAGAAACCGGATGGAGCGCCGCAGGATGAAAATGGTGGTCATAAACCAGACGGGGCATCGACGGATGGAAACAGGGTGCCGCAGGATGGGAAGATGGCAGATGGTCAGAACGATGGAAAAACTGACCAGAACATGACGGAGGAAAACAAAGCTGGAGATGTTCCCGCAGAGGCAGTGCCGGAAAATAATGGAAAATCGCTGCCAGAAAAATCACCGGAAGGTAAGGTGGCAGCGGACGGAGCGACACCGGATACAGGAAACGGTACACCTGATTTTTATGCCATGGATGGTGTTGACCGGAATCTTTCCACCGGCGGCGTAACACTTTCCGGAACATATGAGACCGCGCAGGACTACATCGATGCCCTGAATGCAGATGGAACCTGGGTCAACTATGACAGCGCGACCAACACGGCGACGATTACCAGCATCGCGGACTTTACAAATGCATGCAAGCGCGCATCGAAAGGGATCGGTGCGTTTGATGCGCTGGATGAGAGCCAGGCGGAGAATACCTTATTTGGATATGGCGACGGGACAACATCCCACTTTGACGCCACATTGGCGGACCTTCTAAATGATGATGAGACTTACGGAGCGGCATTCACCGAGGCGATGGAAAAGACGGATTCCGAAGGAAAGACCGTGACTGAGCGCGGAAATATGTATAATCCGCTGTATTATCTCTCTGCATATTATGATGGATATCAGAAGTCCACAGTTGCCGGTTACTGGCGGATCCGCACGGGAATTGCCCAGAGTGATACGGCGCTCACGACGGAGGTAAATCTGGCGCTTGTGCTTAAGAATTACGGCGCAGATGTGGACTTTGCGACGATCTGGGGCGAAGGTCACACGATGGCAGAGAGCACTGGGGACTCCACGACGAACTTTATTGAGTGGGTGAATAAGTGTCTGAAATAAAGCTGTAAAAATACGGAATGAGACGAAATAAAAGGGCAGATATGCAGGGATGGAAAACACCGGAACTGGGTATCTGCCTTTTTGATTAGATAAAGCCAGCCATCTGACAAAGAAGATTCTGCCGGATTGTGGATGTCTGATGGACAGTGATTTTGCAGTATCTACTCAAGCTGCGAAAAAGCGCAGTGACCTTATGAAAACGAAACACATAGAGTACAACGGTTGGAAAATACGAATTACGGTTTTATAATTGGGAAAAGTGTGCGGCAATTATGTGTACAAAAAATCCTCCGAGCACCATTGCAAAGACATAGAGCAGATTCCCCCAGAATATCCCAAACATACACGCAATCTGGTGGAAAACCGGCTGTGATGATGGATGGAATGGGGATATGTAGAACATATCGGCGTCCGCGTTCGGGCCTGCAGCGATGTTGATGATGCAGGCGATCACGCAGCAGAAGAAAAAGAGCGGGAGAATTTCCACATAATCCCTCGGTTCATGTCCTGCCGCTCCCGCCATGCAACAGAAGAGTCCAAGAAAGAGCAGGATAAAGTGCCAGATAAAGCCATGCAGCGTCATGGTCCAGTACGGGTGCATGAGTCCCGGCGGAACGGCAAGCGCCATGATGCCGCCGAGGAGACCGAAATCCTGAAGAAAAGTCGCGATGCGGCGAAGCGCCCGTCTGGAGCGCAGAAACGGCACTGCCAGGCAGAGATACATGGGGATACTGCAGAGCTGGAACGGGAAGTACCACCAGTCGTAGCGACCATCAAATTCGATGAAATATAAGAATGCCTGCTTGTACAGTTCCATGAGTGCGAGGATCACACCGCAGAAAAAAAGGACCCGGCGCAGATAGGACTCCGGTGCAGTCTTGGTCTGAGTCCTGTTGTGCGACAGAGATGCGTATTCACGCGGTCCTTTTTTGCTGAGGATCCGGGCGAGAAGAACGGCGAGTCCCGTGCCAAAGATCGTCAGCAGGATGTGAAAGGCAGAATACGGTGCCGGTGGTGTCATTGGCCAGGCGGTCATGTGCAGGATGGATTCGAGAAACTTGTACATAAAAATGAAGAACCTTCTTTCAAAATAGAGGCATCTGTAAAATGTGATATCGTATTTTGAAGTGTATACAATATAAAAATACACTATAAGTCGAAAATATAGTACTTACACTGAGCTAAATATTAGTGCGAATTTCGGAGAATGTCAAATAAAATGCAGGCATGCATGGGTTGCTGATAAAAACAGCAGAGCATAGTATCTTTTTTCTGATCAGCATGGCAAATGTATGTCCTGAAGGAACAGTTACTGGAAATGTCGCATGGGATATGGTAAGATAAAAGAAAACTTCGGAGAGTGCGTATGGAGACAGGCGGCGGGGAAAAACGATTTCATGCCCAGATATCATGGCTGATGTTCGTATTCAGTATATTTGTGATCTGGGTCCATTCTTATAATGTGGATCTGTTTTCGGGCGGTGCGCAGGATAGCATCTGGATTCTTGCGGATCAGATCGAAAATTTTGTATCGGTGGGACTGGGACAGATTGCTGTTCCGGGCTTTTTCCTGCTGTCTTCCTACCTGTTTTTTAGGAACTTTTCCTGGGACAAGCTTCCAGGAAAGTGGAAGAGCCGGGGATTCAGCGTTCTGGTTCCCTATGTGGTCTGGAATATCATCTATTATCTGGGATATATGGCGGCATCGCGGCTTCTCGCCATGCAGTCGGTGGTGGGACGTGATGTGATCCCGTTTACGGTGCAGGAGATCTGGCGGGCGATATCGCGGTATGCTTACGCGCCGATCTTCTGGTATCTGTATCAGCTGATTTTCCTGATCATCGCATCTCCGGTGATCTACGCACTTGTGAAGAACCGGGCGGTTGGACTTTTCTGGATCATCGCGCTTGTGTTTGCGGTGCATCTTCATCTGGATATGCGCCATCCGAATACGGACGCGCTGCTCTATTACTCCGTTGCGGCATACTTTGCGGTTCACCGGCGCGGGCTGGTGGAGAGAAGTATGGTGGAAGAAGCCATGAGGAACCGCTGCATGGCGGAGAGCGTGGCCGGAGTCATAATTTCCGTATTCTGTTACCGCCGGATGATGACTCCGGGCGCAGATGTTCTCTGGACCTGCTTTTACCGGATGGCTGTCCCGATGACATGCTGGGCGTTTGCCTGCGGAATCCGCCTTCCAAAAGTCCGCCCCTGGATGCGCCAGAGTATGTTCCTGTATGCGATCCATTTTGTCGTTGTACGGTTTGTAAACAAAGGTGCGGCACTTCTGACCGGTCATGTTTCCGGAACGCCGGCAGCCGCAGGAATTGCGCTGTTTATTTATTTTCTGCTTCCGGCGATCGCTGTCTGTGTATCCTACGTGCTGGCGAAATTCCTTGTAAGGTTTGCACCGGGTCTGTGGAGAATCTTGTCGGGTGGAAGGAAGCTGGAAGGATGAGTGTGGGAAGAGAATCCGTGTACGCTGGACAGAATCACACATTAAAAAATTACATGCTGATTTTTGGTAAAAATGCGAATAGTTTTTTTATTGGGAATCCCCTATACTATCTATGAAAGAATTAATCTTTTCTTCGCAGATGAGACGAGTGACGGTTCTGACTCGTCGGTAAAATAAAAACTGACCGAGTGATGAGACGAGTGACGGTTCTGACTCGTCGGTAAAATAAAAATTGACCGAGCGAAGAGTCTTTTTGACGGGGAGGAGAAATCCTTCCCGTTTCTACCATGAATCTGATTTTCTAAGGGGTCTCCTGTTATGCAGAATTCAACAAAGTTTTATATAAAAAAATTGAGCAGCAAATTTTATGAGGACTATCCACAGAAAATATATGAGGAGATCCTTAGTAAAAAAGATCGGCCATATACATGTCTTATGATTCAGAATCGCGGGTATTGGATCAGTGTTCCGTTTAGAACGGAAATTCATCATGAATATGCATATCATTTTAAAATGTCAGAAAGATCAAAGAAGCATCATTCTGGTCTGGACTATACGAAATGTGTTATTATTACAAAAACGGAATACATAAGTGAAGAGAGTCCGGTTATTGATCAGGATGAATACCGGGAACTGGTTCGTAATATTGGAAAAGTTATAGATTCTGTTATACAATTTATAGATGAATATGTTGCAGATAGAAAAGGTAATAAAAAATTACATACAAAAGAATTCGAACGACGCTATGCTTTTTCTACACTGAGATATTTTCATGGGGAATTGGGCTTAGAAGAGAAGAAATATAAGAATTTAAAACAGGAGGAGATACCTATGCTGAGAGATAAAGTCAGAAAATACTATTTGGAACAGGATTATAATTGCGCAGAAACAATTCTTCGCTGTATTGATGAGGAGTATCAGCTTGGTTTAGAGGAAGCAGACTTTCATCTGGTCAGCGCATTTGGAGGCGGAATGGGGTGTGGATCATCCTGTGGTGCTCTTTGTGGAGCGATGGCAGCATTGGGACGGCTGGTTGTGAAGATGCGTGCACATGCGACTGAGGGATTCAAAGAAACATGCGCGGATTATGTGAAACGGTTTGAAGAAAAACTTGGAAGTACGGAATGTTTGGAACTTGTAAAACAATATAAAAAAGAAGATATCCGCTGTATGGAAACAGTCTGCCTTGCTGCGGATGTGTTTGAGGAATTTTTTCTGACACATGGTTTGGAGAAGCGCATAAGCAAGTAAAAACAACCTTGGCGCAGCAACAGAAATTTGCTAGAATACATTCTCGTAAGAAATATCTGAAAAAGTAAATACGATAGGGCGCTGTTTTCGGTGCTACGGTCGGAAATCCATAATCCAGTATATGCGGGTTATGGATTTTTTTATTGCGGCGAAAGCCAATATGGTTTTCAGGCGCAGACTGATTTTCAGAAAATATATATATATCTGGTCAGACATCAGCAGATCCATTTACGGGAAAAGCCCCGGAAGGTGGAATCGAAGCAGAGGTCAACATGTGCCTCACAAGAATTTCTCATATTTTGGAGTCTGCAGGAATTGATAAAACACATGTAGTGATGTGCCGCATTTATCTTAAGGATATGAGTTTTTGGAAAGAAGTCAACAGGGTGTATGGCGAATTCTTTGGAGATCACACCCCGCCCGTGCAGTATATGGTGTAAGCCAGATTCATCATGGCGTAAATATTGAGATGGAAGTTGTTGCAGAAATGTAAAGCTCTGCAACGGTCCGACAAAAAACAAGATTCCTTTATTACATAAAATAAAGCTACAAAAGCTGAGCAGAAACATATGAAAACAGACTGAGGATTGGAACTGTAACGAATCTGAAGTCTGTTTTTGCTTTTTTCCACCTCGCGTTTGTGGTATACTTCAGGAAAAGAGATCATGACGATGTGATCAGAAACAGGTGAAAACAGTGAAAGTTGATGAAGTGATCCGGGAGACGGCGAAAATTTGCCGGAGTTTCCATGCAAAAGAAGTGATCTTATACGGTTCCAGGGCAAAAGGAACGGCCAGAGAGCGCAGTGATATTGATATTGCGGTCAGCGGGGTGGAAAATTTTGACCTGCTCGCAGAAAAGATCGAGGAATTGCCAACCCTTTACAGTGTGGACCTTCTGAATATGGACACATGCAGGAATCAACTGTTATTGGAGGATATCAGGGAATATGGGAGAAAAATTTAAAAGACGGTTTGTGTCGTTCTGCAATTCACTGGACGCATTGGCGGAGGCAAGAGAAAGAGACCTTTCCGATTCTTTTGTTTTGAGCGGGACGAGCGCAAAATTCAGCATCACGTTTGATCTGGCATGGAAAGTCATGAAGGATATCCTGATTGAGTATTATGCGATCACCGGATTTGTGGCCGGTTCTCCACGGGAAGTGCTGCGGGAAGCATATAAAGCAGAGCTGATCTCGGACGAAGAGTGGATGGAGATGCTGAAGGTCCGGAATGAGCTGACTCATGATTACGATGGGGAAGTCGTGAAGACATATTGTGACAGGATCGTGGAACGATATATTGATCTGTTTTATGATTTTGAGAATACAGTGAAAAAACTTCCGGAAATTCTATAAAACGGAGAAACATGTGGAAAACTTCAGCAAAGATAAAAACGGCTGTGGATAACCCGCAAAAATCCTGAAAAAACCCGGAAAATACTCTTGCATTCACCATATGGATATGCTATAATTATGAAGCTGTTCTGGCGGAACAGGATATATGGCTGAAAAGCTGTATCATTTTATTAACGTAACGTGACTGTCAGTCATGTACCAAAAATTATAAAGAGGTGAAAATCATGAAACAGGGAATCCACCCAAATTACTATCAGGCCAAGGTCGTTTGCAACTGCGGTAATGAATTTGTAACTGGTTCTACCAAGAAAGACATTCACGTAGAAATCTGTTCCAAATGCCATTCATTCTATACTGGTCAGCAGAAGGCTGCTTCCGCTCGCGGACGTATCGAGATGTTCAACCGTAAGTATGGTATGAAAACAGACAAATAAGGTTTGATTAGTGAAAGGTTGAGCTTTTGGATAACTCTGAAAACTCAGCCTTTTTTGTCATACAGGGAATCAAGGAGAAAAAATCAACGCAAGCTTGCTTGCAGGGGATTTTTTATCTTTGATTCCCGCACAAACATGAACAAGCAGCCATTTTTCGTAAGAAAAATGAGCGGATTGTGAATGTTTGTGGAGAATCGCGGGAGCACGCAGTGCGGAGCGATTCTGGTATGACACTATGAGACATATATGGAGGTAAAATCTTGAAATATTCCGGTATCGGGGGACAGGCAGTATTAGAAGGTATCATGATGAAGAATAAGGACAATTATGCCACGGCTGTCAGAAAGCCGGATGGTGAGATCGTCGTAAAAAAAGATACCTATGTGAGTATGACTGAAAAAGTAAAGTTTTTCTCCCTGCCGTTTGTGAGAGGAATCTTTAATTTCGCGGACTCCATGATCCTGGGAATGAGATCGCTGACCTGGTCGGCCAGCTTTTTTGAGGACGACGAGGAAGATGAGGAACCGGGAAAGTTCGAGAAATTTTTAATCGATACATTTGGCGAAAAAGTGGACAACATCGTCATGTCGGCGGTGATGGTATTCTCCGTCCTGATGGCGATTGCGATCTTTATGGTGCTTCCGCTTTTGATCGCGGGGATTTTCCGGAAATTTATCCACTCTGAGACTGTGATGGCAATCCTTGAGGGTTGTATCCGGATCGGGATCTTTATCACATATATCAAAGTGATCTCCCGGATGAATGACATCAAGCGGACGTTCATGTACCACGGGTCAGAACATAAATGCATCAACTGTCTGGAGCATGGACTCGTGCTCAACGTGGAAAACGTCAGAAAGAGCTCCAAGGAGCACAAGCGCTGCGGAACGAGCTTCCTTCTGATCGTCATGGTGATCAG
>ERZ1106969.119-NODE-119-length-91762-cov-5.931521_pt1 | contig 91762 bp, 85 predicted proteins | sample MGYA00403685_ERZ1106969 | MGnify/ENA primary metagenome ERZ1106969 (study PRJEB35170, sample SAMEA104062416) | human gut metagenome | biome: human gut; feature: human-associated habitat; material: faeces | place: Denmark | collected 2012-05-18 ...
TTACGCGCGGTTCCACGTCGGTTACAGAGCTCCCGGACGGCCTGAGACCTCTCTTGCGGGCTGAAGCATTTGCTTGTGCCTGAGCGAATGACCAGGGGACGCGCATTTGGGTAAAACTCTTCAATCCAGCGCTTTAGAATTTCGTTACTGGGGTAGCCGATGGCTCGGCGAGTGTACGACAGGCAACCACCGTGAGTAAGATAATGCTCAACAGCAGCAATTTTCTGTGTACGTGAATAGCGTTCTCTTGGTTTTAATTCCCTGGGTAAATCGCCCTTCTCTTCATAAATCCGAACCCAACGGCCCAGCTGTTTTGTGGAAGGATATCCCAGCTCCATGACGACAACGGAGGCTTTCTTTCCGTACCGGTAATAGAGTTCGACGGCCCGGATCCGGTCCTCGTATGAATGCATAAATTAACCCCTGAAGGTCCAGGAATTCGTCCGCACTCCCTTTTATCCAGATAGAAATGTCACCTTAGAGTAAGCTAAACTGAATGCAATTCTAAGGGACTCAACGCATGTTGGTGACCATGTCAGATAAAGAGATCCACCGTTTACCGGTGATACAGGCAGTTTGTGAAAAGCGTCTGCGCCGTCGTGATGCAGCATCACAGCTTGGCATTTCAGAACGTCAGGCGCAACGGCTTATTAATCGTTACCGGGTTTCAGGTGCTGAAGGACTTGTCAGCCGCAAACGCGGTAAACCCAGCAACCGTCGGCTGACCGAATCTCTCAAAATGCGTGTACTCACGCTGATACGTGAAAACTACAGTGACTTTAGACCCACACTGGCCGCAGAAAAGCTCAGAGAGCGCCATAATATCCGGCTTTCAATCGAGACCGTCCGCAACTGGATGACGTCTGACGGAATCTGGATCCCACATGCCCGACGCAAGTCACGGGTTTATCAACCCCGGCATCGACGTGATTGCCTGGGGGAACTGATCCAGATCGACGGCTCCCACCATGACTGGTTTGAAGGCCGTGCACCAAAATGCTGCCTGCTGGTCTTTATCGATGATGCCACCGGCCGTCTGATGCATTTGCGGTTCAGCGAATCAGAAACAGCCTTTGACTACATGCTGGCTACCCGGGAATACATTGAGCAGCATGGGAAGCCGGTATCACTGTACAGTGACAAACACGCAATATTTCGCGTCAGTGGTCCAGAGAATCGCAATACCACTGTTACCCAGTTCGGACGTGTGCTTTATGACCTGGCAATCGAGCTTATCTGTGCCAACAGCTCTGAAGCTAAAGGCCGCGTGGAACGTGCGAATCAGACTCTTCAGGATCGACTGATCAAAGAAATGCGTCTGGAAGGTATTACCGGCATTGAGGCAGCAAATGCCTGGCTTGCCACTTTCATTGCAGACTTTAACCGCCGATTCTCACGTCCGGCCAGGTTCCCCAAAGATTTACATCGTCCGGTGCAGGAAAGCCCCGATGAATTAAGAGACATCTTTGCCTGGCATGATGTTCGTACCGTGTCGAAATCACTGACCTTCCAGTACGATAAGATCCTTTATCTCATGGACCCAACAGAAGAAAATAGCCGTCTTGCCGGTGAAAAAATTAAAGTACTGGATTATCCCGATGGCACCCTCGCCTTCCACTATGGGCACCGGAGCCTTAAGTGCCAGGCATTTGATAAGCTGGCCTGTGTCGACCAGGGGCAGATTGTTGATAACAAACGTCTCGGGACAGTACTCAGACTGGCTCAGGTAAAGCAGGATGAGCGGGAAAGCGAAGGTAAACGGGAACGAAGCAAAAAATCGCCCAGCCGTAAGGCTCAGGTGCGCGTCCAGGAACAGCTCCGGGCTATCAATCCCGTTCTGGTAGACCCGAGCTTGTTTGTGGCAAGTTCAAAGCGATAGAATCGACCATCAGTGCTGCAAAGTACCGGAACAGTGAGCACCCAAAAGGATACTTGAGATGATTAAATTCCCGACTAAAAAACGCGTTGATTTGTATAAAAATGCTGTCAGTTCTGAGCAATTACATCTGGATCTGGCTGCGGCTCAGGAGTTCATGTTTGATGCCTGGGAAACTGATGACCTGGACGTTGTGCTGAAACTCATCAGAAAAGCTATCAAGAAATCCCCGCTCTGTGCTGACGCATACTCATTCTACTGCGAGATATCTCAAGAACCTCCTGAGTCAAAAATTGGGAATCTGGAGACGGCTTTGTACGCAGCCAGCATTGCTCTTGGCGAGGATTTTCAGGAGTTCGCAGGACGTTTCTGGGGATTTGTCGAAACACGTCCATATATGAGAGCAAAAGCAGCTTTGGCTGATGCCTTATGGGAGTCCGGTAATTTCTACCCAGCCATGGCTCATTGCCGCGAAATGCTCAAGCTCAACCCGAACGACAACCAGGGGATTCGCCATTTATTAACTGGTTATTATCTCGAACTGGAAATGGTGGATGAGCTGACCTTACTACTGGATGATTATTCAGAAGATGTGCGCCCGTATCTCCAGTATACACGCGCCCTCCTCGCCTACAGACAGTCATCCCCTGATGCCGATGATATCGCTAGAACTGCGATTGATTCTAATAAACACATTCCCGGCTTGTTATCAAAGTGCAGATTGCAACCTAAGTCTAACAGTGGATATATTACGTTAGGTGGAATGGACGAGGCCATTGATTATGTCAATAGCAATATAAAACCATGGATTCGTACTTCTGGTGCAATTGAATGGATTGTCAATCGCATTTAAATGATGAAGGCCATTACTTAGGCCTCCATCATTAATTTAACTACAAGCCATTTCTTGCAGTCTTTAATTCTAAAAGATTGACTTTATCAATCTTCCCTTCATGGATCATTATTGTCAATTTCGCAGGGTGTTTAAATCGCATCTCGCTTATCCTAAAAGTCCAAAGCATGATCTTTAGGAGATCTTGCTCATCGATAATTTTATGACCTTTAATTCTGGTGAGCCCGGACCCAAAGATTGGTACAGAAACGCTTTTCTGAGCGTAAACACGATTCACTTTGTCCCAAAAATTTATTAAAAACCCAAGATACTCGGGCATGGTGAGATACGCTTCATTGTGTCTGTTGAATTTAGATAGCGCGGTAAGTATGTAATCATGGTAGACGCATATGGTACCAATCTCAAATTTTTGTTTTTTACCTTCAGGCCGATCCGCATTGATTTCTTTTATTTCATCCGAATCAAATCGATAATTTTCTATATATGCATCTAATTCACTAACAGAGCAATCACAGTATTCTCTAATGAATTTACCATTAAGGCTGGCTTGAGCAATGATTCGTTCATCAACTTGAGTGTCAAAGTATTCATTAAAAGCTATAACTTTCAAACCTTCCTGCTTAAAGATATCCCCTGTTTTAATAACAACTGTACTTTCCTCTATAGTCAGATTGATTTCCCTCAAGCCATTTGCTCTGAACCACAACCAAAGATAGCCGACGAAAAGCACTAGGATACAAGCTATGCCCGCTGCAATTTTTTGCTTTGCAGGAATATCAACAAAAATAACTACGGCACCAATAAAACCAAATGAGAGTGTAGAAAAGCGCTTTGGAAATACGCTTTACCTGCCACACGCAGTTGAGTGGCTGACTGATAACGGCAGTTGCTACATAGCGGACGCCACAAGGACGTTCGCTGCCTCACTCGGGTTCATCGTGTGTACGACGCCGGTGCGTAGTCCGGAGAGCAATGAGATGGCTGAATCGTTCGTGAAAACGTTCAAGCGTGACTACGTGTATGTGAATGACCTGCCGGATGCGGTGACCGTAATGGAAAAACTGACGGAATGGATGGAAGACTATAATAACTGGCATCCTCATAAAGGGCTGAAAATGCAGTCACCAAGAGAGTACAGAAGTTCGCTACTAGCTATAAATTAGCCGTGTCCGTTTTAGCGGGGGCAACTCCATTACGATACCCGGCTATGTCACGATGAACTGCGGCGTAAGAAAATCAGCGCGCTTATCCCTCCCCGAAAAGGTGCGGGTTACTGGCCCGGTGAATATGCAGACCGTAACCGTGCAGTGGCTAATCAGCGAATGACCGGGAGTAATGCGCGGTGGAAATGGACAACAGATTACAACCGTCGCTCGATAGCGGAAACGGCGATGTACCGGGTAAAACAGCTGTTCGGGGGTTCACTGACGCTGCGTGACTACGATGGTCAGGTTGCGGAGGCTATGGCCCTGGTACGAGCGCTGAACAAAATGACGAAAGCAGGTATGCCTGAAAGCGTGCGTATTGCCTGAAAACACAACCCGCTACGGGGGAGACTTACCCGAAATCTGATTTATTCAACAAAGCCCGTGTACGCCGCAATGCACGGGATGGTCGCTATAAGCTGATTGGTTGATGAAATTAGGGCCCGCTCTGGCTGGCGGGTCCTTTCCGGTGATCCAGAACGTTACGGGGCGTCAGGCGCGCAGATTCTTGCTATTTATGACAATTTTCTGCGATTTGCCGTTTCCGTTCTTCTTCCTTGTAACTTATTGTTTTTACTAGAAATACCCTCTAAAAAGAAAGGAAATGACAGGTGCTGAAAACAGGCTTTTGGGTCTCCGTCATTTCCTTTCTCATTTTTATCTAAAAGTAAGCATCGAGGCCACCCCAAATGCTTATAGAGGTTATTGTGTCACTATGCGTACTGTTCAGGATTTAAAGTAGCAAGACATCTAGTTGCTTGCAGTTTTGGCGAATGATGTGAGGTTCTCTATAACAGATAATGTAACAAGTTACTGATATATTCTGTTATGGTTGACTTTAAATTTTGTTGCTCCTTCAATGAATTATTGAGGGGTAAAAATTAGGCGTGATAAGAATCGATCACGCCTATTGTTTATCTTGAAGAAATTTTAGGCAGGCTTTTTAAAAATAAATCTTTATTTCTACTTGCATCAGTTAAAAGTGTTAGGAATATTTTATCTGTAGGAGTGCATGTGCTCTTGTTTAACAGTAATTCACCAAGTTTCTGTAATCGAGAGAATTGCCCATCCTCTTGGATTCTGTGACGAAGTGTACTATCATTTTTAATAACATCAACAAATGCAGAAACCATATTAATATCAAAGTGTTCAAACATTTCCAATATTAAAGGTGCAGCCCCATTTGAATAAAAATTCTTCCTTCCATACTGATAGCTGAAACCACGATGGCCAACATAAGTTTTTGTAATGGCTGAAACAAATTCAACAATATTATCTTCAGGGACGAAACTCGAGAATGGTAATAATTGGGTTACGATTTTTTCCTCTTCTGACCAATTATCTAAAGACTCGGTGAGTTTATTAATGAGAGGCTCAATAATAACTTTTCGGGATGCAGGGCTAATATACATCAGTCCATCTACCAATAGTATGAATTGTTGTGCCTTCTCTATCTTATTGTTGTTTCCTGAAACTAAATACTTGTCAAATTGTTGGCCGACTTTACGTCGGTCGTCTTTTGAAAGTAATGTCCATAAAATAGGTGCGCAAAATTCAATGTTGTTTCTGAGTTCACTTGATATATTGGATGAGCAGTATGTGCCAAAAAAACGAGAGGATAATTCACTGATATAAATTGCAGGTAGATCTGAAAAGGCTTGCTTAACTGCCAGACTATTTTTATTAAATGTTGCCGAATCCATTTCTGAAAGATATGTAGTTATATCTATGATGGCTGGTGGAAACTCTTTAGAAAGAACGTATTTATTACAATCATTAATCAGGTTCACTACTTTGATTAAATCAGGGTCGCTACTTTGTGGATGTCCACCAAATAGATTCCTGGTTTCTCTAGCTTGTTGTAATAGTTTCTGACCTTCTCGATCGATAACTCCTATTTTAAATGCTCCATCTATTAAATCAAAGTCGCTCACATAATCCTGAAAATCTTCATACGTTTTAATTTCTTTTTTTTGTTTACACTCTTTGTTGAATAGATCTAGGCTACGATGAATTATCTTTTGACGTAAATCATCAACTACAGCATTCCAGTAAGCAGTGATGGCACTTCTATAACCTTTTACAGGAAGAACTCTTATTGCTTCTGAAATATATGGGCAGTCAACTACATCATGCCTCACAGTTGAGAGCGCAGTTTGTAACAATGTAACTTCTGTAGAGTCTAGTGGAGTTGGCTGCACTAAATGAGAACTTATCTCTGTACCCTTCATTTCAGGATTTTCCTATTCTTTTCCATTTTTCTACTCTATTGAATTTGAAAAAGATATCAAGTTCGTTCTTGCCAGTTTTAAGTGGAAAATTTGATGTTACCTTATTGAGATAAGGCAGTTCTCTATAACCTATTGTTATTAATTATTTTTATTTTTTTCCAATTCAGATGTTTAGGGCTAAGAAGTTAAGTGAGAGTTCACAGCAAAACTGCTTCTAGTTCCTCACCGAGGAGCAAAAGGTTAAGACAGCGTACTTTGTATTGCACAATGTATTGCAGAACCTTCTTTCGAAAGCTACAACAATCAATTTTATATTGAAAATTCAATCATATCCTTTCGATATTGACTCATATAGCCGAAGCATGAAGTGAATCCGCAGATGACCCTGCGTCGCCTGCCGGATGAAGATCCGCAGAATCTGGCGGACCCGGCTTACCGCCGCCGTCGCATCATCATGCAGAACATGCGTGACGAAGAGCTGGCCATTGCTCAGGTCGAAGAGATGCAGGCAGTTTCTGCCGTGCTTAAGGGCAAATACACCATGACCGGTGAAGCCTTCGATCCGGTTGAGGTGGATATGGGCCGCAGTGAGGAGAATAACATCACGCAGTCCGGCGGCACGGAGTGGAGCAAGCGTGACAAGTCCACGTATGACCCGACCGACGATATCGAAGCCTACGCGCTGAACGCCAGCGGTGTGGTGAATATCATCGTGTTCGATCCGAAAGGCTGGGCGCTGTTCCGTTCCTTCAAAGCCGTCAAGGAGAAGCTGGATACCCGTCGTGGCTCTCATTCCGAGCTGGAGACAGCGGTGAAAGACCTGGGCAAAGCGGTGTCCTATAAGGGGATGTATGGCGATGTGGCCATCGTCGTGTATTCCGGACAGTACGTGGAAAACGGCGTCAAAAAGAACTTCCTGCCGGACAACACGATGGTGCTGGGGAACACTCAGGCACGCGGTCTGCGCACCTATGGCTGCATTCAGGATGCGGACGCACAGCGCGAAGGCATTAACGCCTCTGCCCGTTACCCGAAAAACTGGGTGACCACCGGCGATCCGGCGCGTGAGTTCACCATGATTCAGTCAGCACCGCTGATGCTGCTGGCTGACCCTGATGAGTTCGTGTCCGTACAACTGGCGTAATCATGGCCCTTCGGGGCCATTGTTTCTCTGTGGAGGAGTCCATGACGAAAGATGAACTGATTGCCCGTCTCCGCTCGCTGGGTGAACAACTGAACCGTGATGTCAGCCTGACGGGGACGAAAGAAGAACTGGCGCTCCGTGTGGCAGAGCTGGAAGAGGAGCTTGATGACACGGATGAAACTGCCGGTCAGGACACCCCTCTCAGCCGGGAAAATGTGCTGACCGGACATGAAAATGAGGTGGGATCAGCGCAGCCGGATACCGTGATTCTGGATACGTCTGAACTGGTCACGGTCGTGGCACTGGTGAAGCTGCATACTGATGCACTTCACGCCACGCGGGATGAACCTGTGGCATTTGTGCTGCCGGGAACGGCGTTTCGTGTCTCTGCCGGTGTGGCAGCCGAAATGACAGAGCGCGGCCTGGCCAGAATGCAATAACGGGAGGCGCTGTGGCTGATTTCGATAACCTGTTCGATGCTGCCATTGCCCGCGCCGATGAAACGATACGCGGGTACATGGGAACGTCAGCCACCATGACATCCGGTGAGCAGTCAGGTGCGGTGATACGTGGTGTTTTTGATGACCCTGAAAATATCAGCTATGCCGGACAGGGCGTGCGCGTTGAAGGCTCCAGCCCGTCCCTGTTTGTCCGGACTGATGAGGTGCGGCAGCTGCGGCGTGGAGACACGCTGACCATCGGTGAGGAAAATTTCTGGGTAGATCGGGTTTCGCCGGATGATGGCGGAAGTTGTCATCTCTGGCTTGGACGGGGCGTACCGCCTGCCGTTAACCGTCGCCGCTGAAAGGGGGATGTATGGCCATAAAAGGTCTTGAGCAGGCCGTTGAAAACCTCAGCCGTATCAGCAAAACGGCGGTGCCTGGTGCCGCCGCAATGGCCATTAACCGCGTTGCTTCATCCGCGATATCGCAGTCGGCGTCACAAGTTGCCCGTGAGACAAAGGTACGCCGGAAACTGGTAAAGGAAAGGGCCAGGCTGAAAAGGGCCACGGTCAAAAATCCGCAGGCCAGAATCAAAGTTAACCGGGGGGATTTGCCCGTAATCAAGCTGGGTAATGCGCGGGTTGTCCTTTCGCGCCGCAGGCGTCGTAAAAAGGGGCAGCGTTCATCCCTGAAAGGTGGCGGCAGCGTGCTTGTGGTGGGTAACCGTCGTATTCCCGGCGCGTTTATTCAGCAACTGAAAAATGGCCGGTGGCATGTCATGCAGCGTGTGGCCGGGAAAAACCGTTACCCCATTGATGTGGTGAAAATCCCGATGGCGGTGCCGCTGACCACGGCGTTTAAACAGAATATTGAGCGGATACGGCGTGAACGTCTTCCGAAAGAGCTGGGCTATGCGCTGCAGCATCAACTGAGGATGGTAATAAAGCGATGAAACATACTGAACTCCGTGCAGCCGTACTGGATGCACTGGAGAAGCATGACACCGGGGCGACGTTTTTTGATGGTCGCCCCGCTGTTTTTGATGAGGCGGATTTTCCGGCAGTTGCCGTTTATCTCACCGGCGCTGAATACACGGGCGAAGAGCTGGACAGCGATACCTGGCAGGCGGAGCTGCATATCGAAGTTTTCCTGCCTGCTCAGGTGCCGGATTCAGAGCTGGATGCGTGGATGGAGTCCCGGATTTATCCGGTGATGAGCGATATCCCGGCACTGTCAGATTTGATCACCAGTATGGTGGCCAGCGGCTATGACTACCGGCGCGACGATGATGCGGGCCTGTGGAGTTCAGCCGATCTGACTTATGTCATTACCTATGAAATGTGAGGACGCTATGCCTGTACCAAATCCTACAATGCCGGTGAAAGGTGCCGGGACCACCCTGTGGGTTTATAAGGGGAGCGGTGACCCTTATGCGAATCCGCTTTCAGACGTTGACTGGTCGCGTCTGGCAAAAGTTAAAGACCTGACGCCCGGCGAACTGACCGCTGAGTCCTATGACGACAGCTATCTCGATGATGAAGATGCAGACTGGACTGCGACCGGGCAGGGGCAGAAATCTGCCGGAGATACCAGCTTCACGCTGGCGTGGATGCCCGGAGAGCAGGGGCAGCAGGCGCTGCTGGCGTGGTTTAATGAAGGCGATACCCGTGCCTATAAAATCCGCTTCCCGAACGGCACGGTCGATGTGTTCCGTGGCTGGGTCAGCAGTATCGGTAAGGCGGTGACGGCGAAGGAAGTGATCACCCGCACGGTGAAAGTCACCAATGTGGGACGTCCGTCGATGGCAGAAGATCGCAGCACGGTAACAGCGGCAACCGGCATGACCGTGACGCCTGCCAGCACCTCGGTGGTGAAAGGGCAGAGCACCACGCTGACCGTGGCCTTCCAGCCGGAGGGCGTAACCGACAAGAGCTTTCGTGCGGTGTCTGCGGATAAAACAAAAGCCACCGTGTCGGTCAGTGGTATGACCATCACCGTGAACGGCGTTGCTGCAGGCAAGGTCAACATTCCGGTTGTATCCGGTAATGGTGAGTTTGCTGCGGTTGCAGAAATCACCGTCACCGCCAGTTAATCCGGGGAGTCAGAGATGTTCCTGAAAACCGAATCATTTGAACATAACGGTGTGACCGTCACGCTTTCTGAACTGTCAGCCCTGCAGCGTATTGAGCATCTCGCCCTGATGAAACGGCAGGCAGAACAGGCGGAGTCAGACAGCAACCGGAAGTTTACTGTGGAAGACGCCATCAGAACCGGCGCGTTTCTGGTGGCGATGTCCCTGTGGCATAACCATCCGAAGAAGACAAAGCTGCCTTCCATGAATGAAGCCGTTAAACAGATTGAGCAGGAAGTGCTTACCACCTGGCCCACGGAGGCAATTTCTCATGCTGAAAACGTGGTGTACCGGCTGTCCGGTATGTATGAGTTTGTGGTGAATGATGCTCCTGAACAGACAGAGGACGCCGGGCCTGCAGAGCCTGTTTCTGCGGGAAAGTGTTCGATGGTGAGCTGAGTTTTGCCCTGAAACTGGCGCGAGAGATGGGGCGACCCGACTGGCGTGCCATGCTTGCCGGGATGTCATCCACGGAGTATGCCGACTGGCACCGCTTTTACAGTACCCATTATTTTCATGATGTTCTGCTGGATATGCACTTTTCCGGGCTGACGTACACCGTGCTCAGCCTGTTTTTCAGCGATCCGGATATGCATCCGCTGGATTTCAGTCTGCTGAACCGGCGTGAGGCTGACGAAGAGCCTGAAGATGATGTGCTGATGCAGAAAGCGGCAGGGCTTGTCGGAGGCGTCCGCTTTGGCCCGGAAGGGAATGAAGTTATCCCCGCTTCCCCGGATGTGGCGGACATGACGGAGGATGACGTAATGCTGATGACAGTATCAGAAGGGATCGCAGGAGGAGTCCGGTATGGCTGAACCGGTAGGCGATCTGGTCGTTGATTTAAGTCTGGATGCGGCCAGATTTGACGAGCAGATGGCCAGAGTCAGGCGTCATTTTTCCGGTACGGAAACTGATGCGAAAAAAACAGCGGCAGTCGTTGAACAGTCGCTGAGCCGACAGGCGCTGGCTGCACAGAAAGCGGGGATTTCCGTCGGGCAGTATAAAGCCGCCATGCGTATGCTGCCTGCACAGTTCACCGACGTGGCCACGCAGCTTGCAGGCGGGCAAAGTCCGTGGCTGATCCTGCTGCAACAGGGGGGTCAGGTGAAGGACTCCTTCGGCGGGATGATCCCCATGTTCCGGGGGCTTGCCGGTGCGATCACCCTGCCGATGGTGGGGGCTACCTCGCTGGCGGTGGCGACCGGAGCGCTGGCGTATGCCTGGTATCAGGGCAACTCAACCCTGTCCGATTTCAACAAAACGCTGGTCCTTTCCGGCAATCAGGCGGGACTGACGGCAGATCGTATGCTGGTCCTGTCCAGAGCCGGGCAGGCGGCAGGGCTGACGTTTAACCAGACCAGCGAGTCACTCAGCGCACTGGTTAAGGCGGGGGTAAGCGGTGAGGCTCAGATTGCGTCCATCAGCCAGAGTGTGGCGCGTTTCTCCTCTGCATCCGGCGTGGAGGTGGACAAGGTCGCTGAAGCCTTCGGGAAGCTGACCACAGACCCGACGTCGGGGCTGACGGCGATGGCACGCCAGTTCCATAACGTGACGGCGGAGCAGATTGCGTATGTTGCTCAGTTGCAGCGTTCCGGCGATGAAGCCGGGGCATTGCAGGCGGCGAACGAGGCCGCAACGAAAGGGTTTGATGACCAGACCCGCCGCCTGAAAGAGAACATGGGCACGCTGGAAACCTGGGCAGACAGGACAGCACGGGCATTCAAATCCATGTGGGATGCGGTGCTGGATATTGGTCGTCCTGATACCGCGCAGGAGATGCTGATTAAGGCAGAGGCCGCGTTTAAGAAAGCGGACGATATCTGGAATCTGCGCAAGGATGATTATTTTGTTAACGATGAAGCGCGGGCGCGTTACTGGGATGATCGTGAAAAGGCCCGTCTTGCGCTTGAAGCCGCCCGAAAGAAGGCTGAGCAGCAGAGTCAACAGGACAAAAATGCGCAGCAGCAGAGCGATACCGAAGCGTCACGGCTGAAATATACCGAAGAGGCGCAGAAGGCTTATGAACGCCTGCAGACGCCGCTGGAGAAATATACCGCCCGTCAGGAAGAACTGAACAAGGCACTGAAAGACGGGAAAATCCTGCAGGCGGATTACAACACGCTGATGGCGGCGGCGAAAAAGGATTATGAAGCGACGCTGAAAAAGCCGAAACAGTCCGGCGTGAAGGTGTCTGCGGGCGATCGTCAGGAAGACAGTGCTCATGCTGCCCTGCTGACGCTTCAGGCAGAACTCCGGACGCTGGAGAAGCATGCCGGAGCAAATGAGAAAATCAGCCAGCAGCGCCGGGATTTGTGGAAGGCGGAGAGTCAGTTCGCGGTACTGGAGGAGGCGGCGCAACGTCGCCAGCTGTCTGCACAGGAGAAATCCCTGCTGGCGCATAAAGATGAGACGCTGGAGTACAAACGCCAGCTGGCTGCACTTGGCGACAAGGTTACGTATCAGGAGCGCCTGAACGCGCTGGCGCAGCAGGCGGATAAATTCGCACAGCAGCAACGGGCAAAACGGGCCGCCATTGATGCGAAAAGCCGGGGGCTGACTGACCGGCAGGCAGAACGGGAAGCCACGGAACAGCGCCTGAAGGAACAGTATGGCGATAATCCGCTGGCGCTGAATAACGTCATGTCAGAGCAGAAAAAGACCTGGGCGGCTGAAGACCAGCTTCGCGGGAGCTGGATGGCAGGCCTGAAGTCCGGCTGGAGTGAGTGGGAAGAGAGCGCCACGGACAGTATGTCGCAGGTAAAAAGTGCAGCCACGCAGACCTTTGATGGTATTGCACAGAATATGGCGGCGATGCTGACCGGCAGTGAGCAGAACTGGCGCAGCTTCACCCGTTCCGTGCTGTCCATGATGACAGAAATTCTGCTTAAGCAGGCAATGGTGGGGATTGTCGGGAGTATCGGCAGCGCCATTGGCGGGGCTGTTGGTGGCGGCGCATCCGCGTCAGGCGGTACAGCCATTCAGGCCGCTGCGGCGAAATTCCATTTTGCAACCGGAGGATTTACGGGAACCGGCGGCAAATATGAGCCAGCGGGGATTGTTCACCGTGGTGAATTTGTCTTCACGAAGGAGGCAACCAGCCGGATTGGCGTGGGGAATCTTTACCGGCTGATGCGCGGCTATGCCACCGGCGGTTATGTCGGTACACCGGGCAGCATGGCAGACAGCCGGTCGCAGGCGTCCGGGACGTTTGAGCAGAATAACCATGTGGTGATTAACAACGACGGCACGAACGGGCAGATAGGTCCGGCTGCTCTGAAGGCGGTGTATGACATGGCCCGCAAGGGTGCCCGTGATGAAATTCAGACACAGATGCGTGATGGTGGCCTGTTCTCCGGAGGTGGACGATGAAGACCTTCCGCTGGAAAGTGAAACCCGGTATGGATGTGGCTTCGGTCCCTTCTGTAAGAAAGGTGCGCTTTGGTGATGGCTATTCTCAGCGAGCGCCTGCCGGGCTGAATGCCAACCTGAAAACGTACAGCGTGACGCTTTCTGTCCCCCGTGAGGAGGCCACGGTACTGGAGTCGTTTCTGGAAGAGCACGGGGGCTGGAAATCCTTTCTGTGGACGCCGCCTTATGAGTGGCGGCAGATAAAGGTGACCTGCGCAAAATGGTCGTCGCGGGTCAGTATGTTGCGTGTTGAGTTCAGCGCAGAGTTTGAACAGGTGGTGAACTGATGCAGGATATCCGGCAGGAAACACTGAATGAATGCACCCGTGCGGAGCAGTCGGCCAGCGTGGTGCTCTGGGAAATCGACCTGACAGAGGTCGGTGGAGAACGTTATTTTTTCTGTAATGAGCAGAACGAAAAAGGTGAGCCGGTCACCTGGCAGGGGCGACAGTATCAGCCGTATCTCATTCAGGGGAGCGGTTTTGAACTGAATGGCAAAGGCACCAGTACGCGCCCCACGCTGACGGTTTCTAACCTGTACGGTATGGTCACCGGGATGGCGGAAGATATGCAGAGTCTGGTCGGCGGAACGGTGGTCCGGCGTAAGGTTTACGCCCGTTTTCTGGATGCGGTGAACTTCGTCAACGGAAACAGTTACGCCGATCCGGAGCAGGAGGTGATCAGCCGCTGGCGCATTGAGCAGTGCAGCGAACTGAGCGCGGTGAGTGCCTCCTTTGTACTGTCCACGCCGACGGAAACGGATGGCGCTGTTTTTCCGGGACGTATCATGCTGGCCAACACCTGCACCTGGACCTATCGCGGCGATGAGTGCGGTTATAGCGGTCCGGCGGTCGCGGATGAATATGACCAGCCGACGTCCGATATCACGAAGGATAAATGCAGCAAATGCCTGAGTGGCTGTAAGTTTCGCAATAATGTCGGCAACTTTGGCAGCTTCCTTTCCATTAACAAACTTTCGCAGTAAATCCCATGACACAGACAGAATCAGCGATTCTGGCGCACGCCCGGCGATGTGCGCCAGCGGAGTCGTGCGGCTTCGTGGTAAGCACGCCGGAGGGGGAAAGATATTTTCCCTGCGTGAATATCTCCGGTGAGCCGGAGGCGTATTTCCGTATGTCGCCGGAAGACTGGCTGCAGGCAGAAATGCAGGGTGAGATTGTGGCGCTGGTCCACAGCCACCCCGGTGGTCTGCCCTGGCTGAGTGAGGCCGACCGGCGGCTGCAGGTGCAGAGTGATTTGCCGTGGTGGCTGGTCTGCCGGGGGACGATTCATAAGTTCCGCTGTGTGCCGCATCTCACCGGGCGGCGCTTTGAGCACGGTGTGACGGACTGTTACACACTGTTCCGGGATGCTTATCATCTGGCGGGGATTGAGATGCCGGACTTTTATCGTGAGGATGACTGGTGGCGTAACGGCCAGAATCTCTATCTGGATAATCTGGAGGCGACGGGGCTGTATCAGGTGCCGTTGTCAGCGGCACAGCCGGGCGATGTGCTGCTGTGCTGTTTTGGTTCATCAGTGCCGAATCACGCCGCAATTTACTGCGGCGACGGCGAGCTGCTGCACCATATTCCTGAACAACTGAGCAAACGAGAGAGGTACACCGACAAATGGCAGCGACGCACACACTCCCTCTGGCGTCACCGGGCATGGCGCGCATCTGCCTTTACGGGGATTTACAACGATTTGGTCGCCGCATCGACCTTCGTGTGAAAACGGGGGCTGAAGCCATCCGGGCACTGGCCACACAGCTCCCGGCGTTTCGTCAGAAACTGAGCGACGGCTGGTATCAGGTACGGATTGCCGGGCGGGACGTCAGCACGTCCGGGTTAACGGCGCAGTTACATGAGACTCTGCCTGATGGCGCTGTGATTCATATTGTTCCCAGAGTCGCCGGGGCCAAGTCAGGTGGCGTATTCCAGATTGTCCTGGGGGCTGCCGCCATTGCCGGATCATTCTTTACCGCCGGAGCCACCCTTGCAGCATGGGGGGCAGCCATTGGGACCGGTGGTATGACCGGCATCCTGTTTTCTCTCGGTGCCAGTATGGTGCTCGGTGGTGTGGCGCAGATGCTGGCACCGAAAGCCAGAACTCCCCGTACACAGACAACGGATAACGGTAAGCAGAACACCTATTTCTCCTCACTGGATAACATGGTTGCCCAGGGCAATGTTCTGCCTGTTCTGTACGGGGAAATGCGCGTGGGGTCTCGCGTGGTTTCTCAGGAGATCAGCACGGCAGACGAAGGGGACGGTGGTCAGGTTGTGGTGATTGGTCGCTGATGCAAAATGTTTTATGTGAAACCGCCTGCGGGCGGTTTTGTCATTTATGGAGCGTGAGGAATGGGTAAAGGCAGCAGTAAGGGGCATACCCCGCGCGAAGCGAAGGACAACCTGAAGTCCACGCAGCTGCTGAGTGTGATCGATGCCATCAGCGAAGGGCCGGTTGAAGGTCCGGTGGATGGATTAAAAAGCGTGCTGCTGAACAGTACGCCGGTGCTGGACACTGAGGGGAATACCAACATCTCCGGTGTCACGGTGGTGTTCCGTGCCGGTGAGCAGGAGCAGACACCGCCGGAGGGGTTTGAATCCTCCGGCTCCGAGACGGTGCTGGGTACGGAAGTGAAATATGACACGCCGATCACCCGCACCATTACGTCTGCAAACATCGACCGTCTGCGCTTTACCTTCGGCGTGCAGGCACTGGTGGAAACCACCTCAAAGGGGGACCGGAATCCGTCGGAAGTCCGCCTGCTGGTTCAGATCCAGCGTAATGGTGGCTGGGTGACGGAAAAAGACATCACCATTAAGGGCAAAACCACCTCGCAGTATCTGGCCTCGGTGGTGGTGGGTAACCTGCCGCCGCGCCCGTTCAATATACGGATGCGCAGGATGACGCCGGACAGCACCACAGACCAGCTGCAGAACAAAACGCTCTGGTCGTCATACACCGAAATCATCGATGTGAAACAGTGCTACCCGAACACGGCACTGGTCGGCGTGCAGGTGGATTCGGAGCAGTTCGGCAGCCAGCAGGTGAGCCGTAATTATCATCTGCGCGGGCGCATTCTGCAGGTGCCGTCGAACTATAACCCGCAGACGCGGCAATACAGCGGTATCTGGGACGGAACGTTTAAGCCAGCATACAGCAACAACATGGCCTGGTGTCTGTGGGATATGCTGACCCATCCGCGCTACGGCATGGGGAAACGTCTTGGTGCGGCGGATGTGGACAAATGGGCGCTGTATGTCATCGGCCAGCATTGCGATCAGTCGGTGCCGGACGGTTTTGGCGGCACAGAGCCGCGCATCACCTGTAATGCGTACCTGACCACACAGCGCAAGGCGTGGGATGTGCTCAGTGATTTCTGCTCTGCGATGCGCTGTATGCCGGTATGGAACGGGCAGACGCTGACGTTCGTGCAGGACCGACCGTCGGATAAGGTGTGGACCTATAACCGCAGTAATGTGGTGATGCCGGATGATGGTGCGCCGTTCCGCTACAGCTTCAGCGCCCTGAAGGACCGCCATAATGCCGTTGAGGTGAACTGGATTGACCCGAATAACGGCTGGGAGACGGCGACAGAGCTTGTGGAGGACACGCAGGCCATTGCCCGTTACGGTCGTAACGTCACGAAGATGGATGCTTTTGGCTGTACCAGCCGGGGGCAGGCACACCGCGCCGGGCTGTGGCTGATTAAAACAGAACTGCTGGAAACGCAGACCGTGGACTTCAGCGTGGGTGCCGAAGGGCTTCGCCATGTACCGGGCGATGTCATTGAAATCTGCGATGATGACTATGCCGGTATCCGCACCGGCGGGCGCGTGCTGGCGGTAAACAGCCAGACCCGGACGCTGACGCTCGACCGTGAAATCACGCTGCCATCTTCCGGCACCACGCTGATAAGCCTGGTTGACGGGCAGGGGAGTCCGGTCAGCGTGGAGGTTCAGTCCGTCACCGACGGCGTGAAGGTGAAAGTGAGCCGTGTTCCTGACGGCGTTGCTGAATACAGCGTATGGGGGCTGAAGCTGTCGACGTTGCGCCAGCGCCTGTTCCGCTGCGTGAGTATCCGTGAGAACGACGACGGCACGTATGCCATCACCGCCGTGCAGCATGTACCGGAAAAAGAGGCCATCGTGGATAACGGGGCGCACTTTGACGGCGACCAGAGCGGCACGGTAAATGGTGTCACGCCGCCAGCGGTGCAGCACCTGACCGCAGAAGTCACCGCAGACAGCGGGGAATACCAGGTGCTGGCGCGCTGGGACACGCCGAAGGTGGTGAAGGGCGTGAGCTTCCTGCTTCGCCTGACCGTGGCAGCGGATGACGGCCGTGAGCGGCTGGTCAGCACGGCCCGGACGACGGAAACCACTTACCGCTTCACACAACTGGCTCTGGGGAACTACAGGCTGACAGTCCGGGCAGTAAATGCGTGGGGGCAGCAGGGCGATCCGGCGTCGGTATCGTTCCGGATTGCCGCACCGGCAGCGCCGTCGCGGATTGAGCTGACGCCGGGCTATTTTCAGATAACCGCCACGCCGCATCTTGCGGTTTATGACCCGACGGTACAGTTTGAGTTCTGGTTCTCGGAAAAACGGATTGCGGATATCAGGCAGGTTGAAACCAGCGCGCGTTATCTTGGTACGGCACTGTACTGGATAGCCGCCAGTATCAATATCAAACCGGGCCATGATTATTATTTTTACGTTCGCAGTGTGAACACCGTTGGCAAATCGGCATTCGTGGAGGCTGTCGGTCAGCCGAGTGATGATGCATCAGGCTATCTGGATTTTTTCAAAGGCGAGATAGGGAAAACCCATCTGGCTCAGGAGCTGTGGACGCAGATTGATAACGGTCAGCTTGCGCCTGACCTGACTGAAATCAGGACGTCCATAACGGATGTCAGCAATGAAATAACACAGACCGTCAATAAGAAACTGGAAGACCAGAGTGCGGCAATCCAGCAGATACAGAAGGTTCAGGTTGATACAAATAATAACCTGAACAGCATGTGGGCAGTGAAGCTGCAGCAGATGCAGGACGGACGCCTTTATATTGCGGGTATCGGTGCCGGTATTGAGAACACCCCTGACGGCATGCAGAGTCAGGTGCTGCTGGCAGCAGACAGGATTGCGATGATTAATCCTGCGAATGGCAACACAAAGCCGATGTTTGTTGGTCAGGGCGATCAGATATTCATGAATGAAGTGTTCCTGAAACGCCTGACGGCCCCCACCATTACCAGCGGTGGCAGTCCTCCGGTATTTTCCCTGACATCAGACGGAAAGCTGACCGCTAAAAATGCGGATATCAGTGGTAGTGTGAATGCGAACTCAGGAACGCTCAACAATGTCACGATTAACCAGAACTGTACGATTAAGGGCATGCTGGAGGCGACCCAGGTCAGAGGGGATTTCGTTAAAGCTGTATCAAAAGCCTTCCCGAAAAAAGTCGGTACGTGGGGTAACACGGAAACACCAAACGGTACGGTTACAGTCACCATCAGCGATGATCATAACTTTGACCGCCAGATTATTATTCCGCCCATTATTTTTAACGGTATAGCGTATGACGATCCGGGGAGCGGAAATAACCCAGGAGGCACGCGATACACGGGTTATGGTTTTGAAGTTCGCAAAAACGGCGTATTAATCGCATCCAGAGAAACTAAAGGGGCCATTCCCGGTAGTTACAGTGCAGTTATTGATATGCCTAGTGGTGGTGGTAGCGTCACTCTGGAGTTTAAGATTTTCCAGAAAGGCAATCAGGGGGCAGGCAATATCACCGACTGTACGGTGATTGTGACCAAAAAAGCCGCTTCCGGCATCAGTATTCGTTGAAATTGTTATAACCCATATAAGGGCACCAGAAATGGTGCCTTTTTTATTGCAGAAAAGCGAGAGGTAATTATGCGTAAACTTTATGCCGCCATTTTGTCCGCAGCCATTTGTCTGGCCGTATCCGGTGCGCCTGCATGGGCATCTGAACATCAGTCCACGCTGAGCGCGGGGTATCTTCATGCCTCGACGAACGTTCCCGGCAGCGATGATCTTAACGGGATTAACGTGAAATACCGTTATGAGTTTACGGACACACTGGGGCTGGTGACGTCATTCAGCTATGCAGGAGACAAGAATCGCCAGCTTACCCGTTACAGCGATACCCGCTGGCATGAAGATTCCGTGCGTAACCGCTGGTTCAGCGTGATGGTGGGGCCGTCTGTGCGCGTGAATGAATGGTTCAGCGCGTATGCGATGGCGGGTATGGCTTACAGCCGTGTGTCGACTTTCTCCGGGGATTATCTCCGCGTAACTGACAACAAGGGGAAAACGCACGACGTGCTGACCGGAAGTGATGACGGTCGCCACAGCAACACGTCTCTGGCGTGGGGAGCTGGCGTGCAGTTTAACCCGACCGAATCCGTGGCCATTGATATTGCTTATGAAGGCTCCGGCAGTGGCGACTGGCGCACTGACGGTTTCATCGTGGGTGTCGGTTATAAGTTCTGATTAGCCAGGTAACACAGTGTTATGACAGCCCGCCTGTTCAGGCGGGCTTTTTTGTGGGGTGAATATGGCAGTAAAGATTTCAGGTGTACTGAAAGACGGCACAGGAAAACCGGTACAGAACTGCACAATCCAGCTGAAAGCAAAACGTAACAGCACCGCGGTGGTGGTGAACACGCTGGCCTCAGAAAATCCGGATGAAGCCGGGCGTTACAGCATGGACGTTGAGTACGGTCAGTACAGCGTTATTCTGTTGGTGGAAGGATTCCCGCCGTCACATGCCGGGACCATCACCGTGTATGAAGATTCCCGACCCGGTACGCTGAATGATTTTCTCGGTGCCATGACGGAGGATGATGCCCGTCCGGAGGCTCTGCGCCGTTTTGAACTGATGGTGGAAGAGGTGGCGCGTAACGCGTCCGCGGTGGCACAGAACACGGCAGCCGCGAAGAAGTCAGCCGGCGATGCCGGCACATCTGCCCGTGAGGCGGCAACCCATGCGACTGATGCTGCAGGCTCAGCACGCGCAGCCAGCACGTCAGCCGGACAGGCCGCTTCGTCGGCTCAGTCAGCGTCTTCCAGCGCAGGAACGGCATCAACAAAGGCCACTGAAGCATCAAAAAGTGCTGCCGCTGCAGAGTCCTCAAAAAGCGCGGCAGCTACCAGTGCCAGTGCCGCGAAAACGTCAGAAACGAATGCTGCAGCGTCACAACAATCAGCAGCCACTTCTGCATCCACCGCGACCACGAAAGCGTCAGAAGCTGCCACCTCAGCCCGGGATGCGTCGGCTTCAAAAGAGGCGGCAAAATCATCAGAAACGAACGCATCCTCGAGCGCCAGTAGCGCAGCTTCCTCGGCAACAGCGGCAGGAAATTCCGCGAAGGCGGCAAAAACGTCAGAGACGAACGCCAGGTCTTCTGAAACGGCAGCGGGACAGAGCGCCTCGGCTGCGGCAGGCTCAAAAACAGCGGCTGCGTCGTCTGCCAGTGCAGCGTCAACAAGTGCCGGGCAGGCCTCAGCCAGTGCCACCGCCGCCGGAAAATCGGCAGAAAGCGCCGCATCGTCTGCTTCAACAGCCACAACGAAGGCTGGCGAAGCCACTGAACAGGCCAGCGCAGCAGCGAGGTCTGCTTCCGCAGCGAAGACATCCGAAACGAACGCGAAAGCGTCGGAAACCAGCGCAGAATCCTCAAAAACGGCTGCCGCATCGTCAGCCAGTTCGGCGGCGTCATCGGCATCATCGGCGTCTGCTTCAAAAGATGAGGCGACCAGACAAGCGTCAGCAGCGAAGAGCAGCGCCACGACGGCATCCACGAAGGCGACAGAGGCTGCTGGCAGTGCGACGGCGGCAGCTCAGAGCAAAAGTACGGCAGAATCCGCAGCAACGCGCGCCGAGACAGCAGCAAAACGGGCAGAGGATATTGCATCCGCCGTGGCGCTTGAGGATGCGAGCACGACGAAAAAGGGGATAGTACAGCTCAGTAGTGCGACTAACAGCACTTCCGAGTCACTGGCGGCAACACCAAAAGCCGTTAAGGCCGCGTATGACCTGGCTAACGGGAAATACACCGCACAGGATGCAACGACAGCACAGAAAGGGATAATCCAGCTAAGCAGCGCGACCAACAGCACGTCTGAAACGCTTGCCGCGACACCAAAGGCAGTAAAAGCAGCCAATGACAATGCTGAGAAACGTCTGCAGAAAGATCAGAACGGTGCGGATATCCCTGGCAAAGATACCTTTACGAAAAATATTGGTGCCTGCCGTGCCTTCGGTGGGTCAGTAAGCACAACAACAGGAAACTGGACGACTGCACAGTTTATCGAGTGGCTGGATTCTCAGGGAGCATTTAACCATCCATACTGGATGTGCAAGGGTTCCTGGTCTTATGGCAATAATAAAATCATTACTGATACTGACTGCGGTAATATTCATCTCGCCGGAGCTGTCATTGAAGTAATGGGGATAAAGTCAGCGATGACGATCCGCATTACCACACCGACCACCTCCACTGGTGGTGGAACAACTAACGCCCAGTTTACCTATATTAATCACGGAACAGATTATTCACCTGGCTGGCGAAGGGACTATAACTCCAGAAATAAGCCAACGGCATCAGAGATCGGGGCGTTACCGTCAGGTGGAACAGCAGTATCATCAGTTAATCTGGCTTCAAAAGGTCGGGTAACCGCGCTGACAGACAATACGCAGGGGGCAGCAGGTCTTGAGTTATACGAGGTGTATAACAACGGATATCCAACAGCGTATGGAAATATCATTCACCTGAAAGGGATGACAGCCGTTGGCGAAGGTGAGTTACTCATCGGCTGGAGTGGTACAAGCGGTGCTCATGCTCCGGCATTTATTCGTTCACGACGGGATACGACCGACGCAAACTGGTCGCCGTGGGCGCAGCTTTACACCTCGGCTCATCCTCCTGCAGAGTTTTATCCAGTCGGTGCACCAATCCCGTGGCCATCAGATACCGTTCCGTCTGGTTATGCCCTGATGCAGGGGCAGACTTTTGACAAATCTGCATACCCGAAACTTGCAGTTGCTTATCCGTCAGGCGTGATCCCTGATATGCGTGGCTGGACGATTAAGGGCAAGCCCGCCAGTGGTCGGGCCGTATTATCTCAGGAACAGGACGGCATTAAATCGCACACCCACAGCGCCAGCGCATCCAGTACGGATTTGGGGACGAAAACCACATCGTCGTTTGATTACGGAACCAAATCCACGAATAACACCGGGGCGCATACCCATAGTATTAGCGGGACCGCAAATAGTGCCGGTGCGCACCAACACAAGAGTTCCGGTGCATTTGGTGGCACGAACACGAGCATTTTCCCTAATGGTTATACCGCGATTTCAAATCTAAGCGCGGGGATTATGAGCACAACAAGCGGTAGTGGCCAGACTCGTAATGCAGGGAAGACATCATCAGATGGTGCTCATACCCACTCGCTGTCCGGCACTGCTGCAAGCGCAGGCGCACATGCACATACTGTCGGTATTGGTGCTCATACGCACTCCGTTGCGATTGGTTCACATGGACACACCATCACCGTTAACGCTGCTGGTAACGCGGAAAACACCGTCAAAAACATCGCATTTAACTATATTGTGAGGCTTGCATAATGGCATTCAGAATGAGTGAACAACCACGGACCATAAAAATTTATAATCTGCTGGCCGGAACTAATGAATTTATTGGTGAAGGTGATGCATATATTCCGCCTCATACAGGTCTGCCAGCAAACAGTACCGATATTGCACCGCCAGATATTCCGGCTGGCTTCGTGGCTGTTTTCAACAGTGATGAGTCATCGTGGCATCTCGTTGAAGATCATCGGGGTAAAACGGTTTATGACGTGGCTTCCGGCGACGCGTTATTTATTTCTGAACTCGGTCCGTTACCGGAAAATGTTACCTGGTTATCGCCGGAAGGGGAGTTTCAGAAGTGGAACGGCACAGCCTGGGTGAAGGATACGGAAGCAGAAAAACTGTTCCGGATCCGGGAGGCGGAAGAAACAAAAAACAACCTGATGCAGGTAGCCAGTGAGCATATTGCGCCGCTTCAGGATGCTGCAGATCTGGAAATTGCAACGGAGGAAGAAATCTCGTTGCTGGAAGCATGGAAAAAGTATCGGGTATTGCTGAACCGTGTTGATACGTCAACTGCACAGGATATTGAATGGCCAGCACTGCCGTAGGGTAAAACATATAAATTCTATAATTAGATGTATCTTTCCATTTACGGCAAGGAAGGGGGCTTGGAAGACGTAAAGCATCTCACACCGAGATTATTTTTTATATGTCAGGTGTCTGAAGTTTTGCTTTGGCTCTTAAAATGGTTTGCCGCGAGGTTTTGAATTCCCGGGCAATGGCACTTATACTTACACCTGACTTAATTCGTTCGAATACCGCCTGTTTCTGTTCTTCATTTAACACAGGTGGTCGACCAAAACGTTTCCCTGCGCCGCGGGCTCTTACTATCCCGGAATGAGTGCGTTCAAGTAAAAGGTCTCGTTCAAATTCAGCGACTGCTGAAATTACTTGCATCATCATTTTTCCTGTTGGACTGGTCAGGTCAATGCCCCCCAATGCTAAGCAATGCACTCTGATACCTGTTTCGGTCAGTTGTTCCACTGTTTTCCTGATATCCATTGCATTACAACCAAGGCGATCCAGTTTTGTCACAATCAATTGATCACCACATTTCAGGCGAGCAAGCAACCGGTTAAAACCAGGACGCTCACTGGTTGCTGCTGAGCCGCTAATGTGTTCTTCGATTATTTGCTGAGGTTTGATTTTAAAACCTGCACTTTCGATTTCCCGGCGTTGATTTTCGGTGGTCTGATCCAGCGTTGATATCCGACAGTAAGCAAAAATTTGAGACATAGTGAGACTCTATACGAAATTGGTGTTCATATCATAATGCATCTCAGAAAATAATTATGATTATTTTTGTGCATATTTGTATGTACACGTTCAAAAATAAACGAATGCGTATGCAACCCCGTAATTTTGGTGAGACCCAAAATCGATTTTGTGAAAAATGGCTTTAACTCGGTTTGTTTTTCGAGTTCCGGGCGGACTCAAGGAAGAAGAATAGTGTTGCGTGTTATTTTAACCAGATTTCAAGTTGTTTGGTCGTGGAAAAGTGGAGCAAAATGTTGTTAAAGTGGAAAAATGATAAAAAAGTAAGTTTATTATATTACATTTTACCATTTAAATTTTGGTTGTCTTTAAGAACTGATATCGCTGTTTGTAATAATTCTTTGTTATCCAGCCATGATTTTTTCTTTATGTTTCCTTCAATGTAATCAAGCAATGTTCTGGTATTGATAGGTCTTCCCTGTTTTGCTACTTCCACTACAGCATCCCCTAGGATAATTCTTACTTCAGGAAGCTGCGCAGGGAACCACTTTAGGGTGTCTTTTGATTTCATGAAGATATTCCTTAAAATATTATTGATTTTCATTGCGATATTGTATGTCTGATTCAGGATATGTTGACTTATACATCGGTTTTGTCTGGGTTATTGGATATGCCAATCCCTAATTTTATTAGGGCATGACTAAAAATGCTGAATATGATAAGGAGAGATGTGATTATCAGTATGCTGTTCATATAGCCTCGAATTAGTAATGTGTTATATATGATATAGTTGACAATTTTTATCTTGGGTGTTCTTAAAGTTCGTAGATAAACATTGTCGTTTCAGGTATACAGGAATGCTAACAGGTGGCAGCAAAAATCAGGCGGTTTATGGCGCAAGCTGAAGCGGCAACTGCAAACTATCTTATGCAGAGACTCTACACGGATTGGGTTTAAAAGTATACATAGATAACAGTTTTTATCTGAAAAAGAAAAATATCAAGGTGATATAGCCTATATGCCTTTGATGCGGAGGAATGAATGTGATGGGAGTGATGTATCTGAATAGTTGAAAAACCGCAGACACGCCTTATGCAAGAACGTGCTGCGATTGGCTGGTAAATTTTTCGATAGTGTGAGTATTGAATGATTTCCAGCCGTTCTTGATTTTACGCATAAATCCATGAAAAAACTACTTATCTGTTGGGGAGTTTTTTTGGGGCATATATGGGACAGAAATAGGCCCCAGATAGACACTGAGATCGAACTTAGGATGCTTTTTAAAAAAATGCAACTATCTGAAAAAACCTAGAAAACGCCAAGGAAACCACAGGATGGGAAAAAACACCTGTGAATTATGGATTTCCAGTTATATTCGCTCGGCGCAGCGTTAGTGTTTCATGAAATATTTTTTCCTGAATCATCAACGGCAATGGCGTTAATTCTGGCAATGGGAACCTACGGTGCAGGTTATGTGGCGCGTATTGTCGGAGCATTTATTTTCGGCAAAATGGGCGACAGAATAGGGCGTAAAAAAGTGCTCTTTATTACCATCACCATGATGGGGATCTGTACCACCTTAATTGGTGTGTTACCGACCTATGCACAGATTGGTGTTTTTGCACCCATCTTGCTGGTGACGTTGCGTATTATTCAGGGGTTGGGTGCAGGTGCGGAAATTTCCGGTGCCGGTACGATGCTGGCGGAATATGCGCCAAAAGGTAAGCGCGGAATTATCTCCTCATTTGTGGCTATGGGAACTAACTGCGGAACCTTGAGCGCAACGGCAATCTGGGCCTTTATGTTCTTCATTCTCAGTAAAGAGGAACTGCTGGCGTGGGGATGGCGTATACCGTTCCTGGCGAGTGTTGTCGTGATGGTCTTTGCTATCTGGTTGCGTATGAATCTGAAAGAAAGCCCGGTCTTTGAGAAGGTTAACGACAGTAACCAACCGACAGCAAAACCTGCACCTGCTGGTAGCATGTTCCAGAGCAAATCCTTCTGGCTGGCAACAGGGCTGCGTTTTGGTCAGGCGGGTAACTCCGGGTTAATTCAGACTTTCCTTGCAGGCTATTTAGTGCAGACGTTATTGTTTAACAAAGCAATTCCAACAGATGCATTGATGATCAGTTCGATTCTCGGCTTTATGACCATTCCGTTCCTTGGTTGGTTATCCGATAAAATTGGTCGCCGGATCCCGTATATTATTATGAATACCTCCGCGATTGTGCTGGCATGGCCAATGCTTTCTATCATTGTAGATAAAAGCTATGCCCCGAGCACCATTATGGTTGCACTGATTGTGATTCATAACTGTGCGGTGCTGGGATTATTTGCTCTGGAAAACATTACCATGGCAGAAATGTTCGGCTGTAAAAACCGCTTTACCCGGATGGCTATTTCTAAAGAAATTGGTGGTCTTATCGCTTCCGGTTTTGGTCCTATCCTGGCGGGTATTTTCTGCACCATGACGGAATCCTGGTATCCGATCGCCATTATGATCATGGCATATTCAGTGATTGGTTTAATCTCTGCGCTGAAAATGCCAGAGGTGAAAGACCGTGATTTAAGTGCGCTGGAAGACGCTGCGGAAGATCAACCGCGTGTTGTAAGAGCTGCGCAACCTTCCAGAAGTCTGTAAACCCTTAATCCCTTCTCTTACCGGAGAGGGGATTTTTATTCATATAACAAAACATATAGCTTGCCATATTTATATTTAAGGAATTGTTATGGGAAATAATTTGTTATCAGCAAAAGCGACACTCCCTGTTTATGATCGTAATAACCTGGCTCCAAGAATTGTTCATTTAGGCTTTGGTGCATTTCACCGTGCGCATCAGGGTGTGTATGCCGATATTCTTGCTACGGAACATTTCAGTGACTGGGGATATTATGAGGTCAACTTAATCGGCGGCGAACAGCAAATTGCCGATTTACAACAGCAAGATAATCTTTATACCGTTGCGGAAATGTCGGCCGATGTGTGGACGGCTCGCGTCGTTGGCGTCGTTAAAAAAGCCTTGCACGTACAGATAGATGGCTTAGAAACCGTGTTGGCAGCGATGTGTGAACCGCAAATCGCGATTGTCTCTCTGACAATCACCGAAAAAGGGTATTTCCACTCTCCGGCGACCGGACAGTTAATGCTCGATCACCCGATGGTAGCTGCCGACGTGCAAAATCCCCACCAGCCGAAAACAGCAACAGGGGTGATTGTTGAGGCGCTGGCTCGCCGTAAAGCGGCAGGACTTCCCGCATTTACCGTCATGTCATGTGACAACATGCCAGAAAACGGTCATGTTATGCGTGACGTTGTCACTTCCTACGCACAAGCCGTTGATGTAAAACTGGCACAATGGATCGAAGATAACGTGACTTTCCCATCAACAATGGTGGACCGTATTGTGCCCGCAGTGACAGAGGATACGCTGGCGAAAATCGAACAACTTACCGGTGTGCGCGATCCTGCGGGCGTTGCCTGTGAACCTTTCCGCCAGTGGGTAATAGAAGATAACTTTGTTGCCGGACGTCCGGAATGGGAAAAAGCGGGAGCCGAACTGGTTAGCGATGTGCTGCCTTATGAAGAGATGAAGTTGCGCATGCTCAACGGCAGTCATTCATTCCTGGCGTATCTGGGGTATCTTGCAGGATATCAGCACATTAATGACTGTATGGAAGATGAACATTATCGTTATGCGGCGTATGGCTTGATGTTGCAGGAACAAGCGCCGACGTTGAAAGTGCAGGGCGTTGATTTGCAAGATTACGCTAACCGATTAATTGCACGCTATAGCAACCCGGCGTTACGTCATCGAACCTGGCAGATTGCGATGGATGGTAGCCAGAAATTGCCACAGCGGATGTTGGATTCTGTTCGCTGGCATCTGGCGCATGACAGCAAGTTCGATCTGCTGGCGCTGGGCGTCGCGGGTTGGATGCGTTATGTCGGTGGTGTTGATGAACAGGGAAATCCGATAGAAATCAGTGACCCACTGTTACCTGTTATTCAGAAGGCTGTACAAAGTAGTGCCGAAGGGAAAGCGCGCGTCCAGTCATTGCTGGCGATTAAGGCGATCTTTGGTGATGATTTGCCAGACAATAGTTTGTTTACTGCAAGAGTGACGGAAACGTACTTGTCTTTATTAGCGCATGGCGCGAAAGCGACCGTGGCAAAATATTCCGTGAAGTAAAAAAGCAATGCCGCCATCGGCGGCATTCACACGCTTAGTTCATGCCGAGACGAATCAGGTCCAGTGGTGCCAGTTTCTCTTCACAACCTTCAACAACTACGGTTTTTCCGCGGCGGATTTGCTCAGCGGTCAGACCTTCAGTATCAATCGACAGGATCTTGCCAGTGTGACCGGTGCCGCTAACCATAACACGGCTGCCAGTGGTGATTGCGTTACGGTTACGATCGTAGGTCGTCATAGGTGTTTTCTCCTTTCTGATTTACAGTCGAAGCCCACGTAACGGGCGCAATATAAATACTCCTGTCGAGTGAAATATTTTTTGTTTTTGATCAAGCTCACATCTTTTTTGATGCATGCATGAGCCATAAGGCGGGGGAAAAGACTCTCACCCCGGATGGGATGAGAGGAAATGAATTACTCTTCGCTAAACCAGTCGCTGTTTTCCTGGCGGATCTGGCGCACGGATTCGCTGATTTCCTGCAAATGTTGCGTCATTGCACGTTCTACCGCATCGCCATCACGTTTTTGCAGGGCAGAGAAAATATCAAGATGCTGGCGTAACAGCATTTCTGGTGGAGAAACGTGGTCGAAACTCATATAGCGCACGCGATCAACGGTCGCTTTCAGGTTCTCAATGGTATCCCACGCCAGTTGACAGTCGGCAATCTGCGTCAGGAGTTGATGGAAGTTGTCATCAAGTTCAAAAAAATCATCCAGTTGCTTGCGCTCAATGGCAATGCGTTGCTGGTGAAGATTTTGTTCCAGTTGATAGCACTGGCTTTCGGTAATCATGCTCGCCGCCCGACGCGCCACCGCGCACTCAATGGCCTGACGGATAAAACTGCCGTTGCGCACCTGGGCCATGGAAATTTTGTTGACGTAGCTGCCACGTTGCGGACGAATTTGAATCAGGCCGTTTTCCGCCAGTTTAATAAAGGCTTCACGAACCGGCTGGCGTGACACATTGAAACGAACAGAAACTTCTTTTTCCGACAACGGTGTGCCTGGAGCAATCAGGCAATGGACAATGTCGCGACGAAGAATACGATAAATCTGCTGATTGACAGGCTGTGTGGGATTAAGTTGCGTTTCGACGGTCATTCGTTCTTGCTTGTGAGTGAGTTAACTGCATGAGTCTACCACTTTTTTGTGACAAGCAATAACCCGGCAGTTACGCCGGGTATAAAAATTACTGACGGTGGACATTCAGTCCGGCATAGCTTTGGGTAACCGGCATCATTTCCAGGGTATTGATATTGACGTGAGCAGGCAGCGTTGACACCCACCAGACGGCTTCGCTGACATCTTCTGGCGTCAATGCAACGGTATTTTGATAGGTTTTTTCTGCTTTACCGTCATCGCCTTTAAAGCGGACATTGGAAAACTCGGTACCACCCACCAGACCCGGTTCGATGTCGGTGACGCGCACCGCCGTACCATGCAGATCCGTACGCAGATTCAGGCTAAACTGACGAACAAACGCTTTCGTCGCACCGTAAACGTTACCACCGGCATACGGCCAGCTACCTGCCGTTGAGCCAATGTTAATAATATGACCATGATTACGTTCAACCATACCCGGTAAGACGGCGCGCGTCATATATACCAGGCCTTTGTTGTTGGTATCAATCATCGTTTCCCAGTCTTCAACGCTGGCTTTATGCGCAGGCTCCATGCCCAACGCCAGGCCGGCATTATTTACCAGGATATCAATATTGCACCACTCGGCAGGAAGCGATGCCAGCATCTCTTCAATAGCGGCGCGGTTGCGAACGTCCAGTTGGGCGATATACAGATTATCTCCCAGTTCGTCTTTTAACTCCTGCAACCGTTCCTGGCGACGGCCAGTGGCGATAACTTTATGCCCTTGTTGAATAAAACGACGAGTAATGCATTCACCAAAACCTGCCGTTGCTCCAGTTACTAAAACGATCATCTCACTGTTCCTCAACGCTTTTGTGTGTCAATAACATAGCACGGGATGCTTAAGAGCGGGTAATACTGGATTGCAAGATTGCACTCCGTTATCAGTAAGCCTACGCTATGGAACACCTCGCGTTCAGGAGAAGAAAATGACAACAATGAATCCTTTCCTTGTGCAAAGCACACTGCCGTATCTGGCTCCCCATTTTGATCAAATTGCCAATCATCACTATCGCCCGGCATTCGATGAGGGAATGCAGCAAAAGCGGGCAGAAATTGCTGCCATCGCGCTTAACCCGCAAATGCCTGATTTCAACAATACTATTCTGGCACTGGAACAAAGCGGAGAATTACTTACCCGCGTTACCAGCGTCTTTTTTGCGATGACTGCGGCGCATACCAATGATGAATTACAGCGTCTTGACGAGCAGTTTTCCGCTGAACTGGCGGAACTGGCTAATGATATCTATCTGAACGGTGAATTATTCGCGCGGGTAGATGCTGTCTGGCAGCGCCGTGAATCCCTGGGGCTTGATAGTGAATCCATCCGCCTGGTGGAGGTGATTCATCAACGTTTTGTCCTTGCCGGAGCCAAACTTGCGCAAGCTGATAAAGCAAAATAAAAAGTACTGAATACAGAAGCTGCGACCCTGACCAGCCAGTTTAACCAGCGATTACTGGCAGCAAATAAATCCGGCGGTCTGGTTGTGAACGATATCGCGCAGCTGGCAGGAATGAGTGAGCAAGAGATTGCGCTGGCGGCAGAGGCGGCTCGCGAGAAAGGTCTGGATAACAAATGGCTGATTCCGCTGCTGAATACCACCCAACAACCGGCGCTTGCCGAAATGCGCGATCGTGCGACGCGTGAAAAACTGTTTATTGCGGGCTGGACGCGAGCGGAAAAAAATGATGCCAATGATACCCGCGCTATCATTCAACGTCTGGTGGAGATCCGTGCACAACAGGCAACACTACTTGGTTTTCCTCATTATGCCGCATGGAAAATCGCCGATCAGATGGCAAAAACACCTGAAGCAGCACTTAACTTTATGCGGGAAATTGTTCCAGCGGCGCGTCAACGTGCGAGCGATGAATTAGCCTCCATACAGGCGGTTATCGATAAGCAGCAGGGCGGGTTTAGCGCGCAGCCGTGGGACTGGGCATTTTATGCGGAACAGGTACGGCGGGAGAAATTTGATCTTGATGAGCAGCTCAAGCCATATTTTGAATTAAACACGGTGTTAAATGAAGGTGTATTCTGGACCGCGAATCAGCTCTTCGGTATTAAGTTTGTCGAATGTTTTGATATTCCTGTCTACCATCCTGACGTTCGTGTGTGGGAAATTTTTGATCATAATGGCGTGGGGCTGGCGTTATTTTACGGTGATTTCTTCGCCCGTGATTCAAAAAGCGGCGGTGCATGGATGGGCAATTTTGTTGAGCAATCAACGCTTAATAAAACACATCCGGTAATTTATAACGTCTGCAATTATCAGAAACCCGCTGCCGGTGAGCCTGCGTTGTTACTCTGGGATGATGTCATAACCTTATTCCATGAATTTGGTCATACGCTGCACGGCCTTTTTGCCCGCCAGCGTTATGCCACGCTTTCCGGCACCAACACGCCGCGTGATTTTGTCGAATTTCCGTCGCAAATCAACGAACACTGGGCAACGCATCCGCAGGTATTCGCTCGCTACGCCCGGCATTATCAGAGCGGGGCAGCAATGCCTGACGAACTGCAACAGAAAATGCGTAATGCCAGCCTGTTCAACAAAGGGTATGAGATGAGCGAACTGCTTAGCGCCGCACTTCTCGATATGCGCTGGCATTGCCTGGAAGAAAACGAAGCAATGCAGGATGTCGATGATTTTGAATTGCGGGCGCTGGTGGCGGAAAATATGGATCTTCCTGCTATACCGCCACGCTATCGCAGCAGTTATTTCGCCCATATTTTTGGTGGCGGATATGCTGCAGGTTATTACGCTTATCTGTGGACGCAAATGTTGGCCGATGATGGTTATCAGTGGTTTGTTGAGCAGGGCGGATTAACGCGTGAAAATGGGCTGCGTTTTCGCGAGGCGATCCTTTCCAGAGGTAACAGCGAAGATCTGGAACGCCTGTATCGACAATGGCGCGGTAAGGCACCTAAGATTATGCCGATGCTGCAACATCGTGGCTTGAACATATAAACACCACCAATGGCTGGCCTGAGATATCGCCAGGCCAGCCTGGTTATAGCAGTAATTGCAGCAGCTGGGCGAGGGCAAACCTCACCGCTAAAGCTAATACCGTTTCGCAGTCGCCAGCAAAATGCATAACCGCAGTGTAGTTCTGGCCTTTAATATGCCACGCAAACCAGACGGTACCCGCTGGCGTACCATCTTCACCGCCCTCCGGTCCGCCGTAGCCGGTAATGGCAATACTGACATCAGCATCCGCACGCTCTATGGCACCGGTTGCCATTTCTGCTGCCACTTTCTCACTCACCGCAGAATATCGTTCAAGAGATTGCTGGCTTACGCTGAGGATTTTCATCTTTGCCTGATCGGTGAAAGTAACAAAGCCTGCACCGTAAAATTTGGGTGTATCTTCAGCTGCACACAGGGCGCTAGCCAACTTACCGCCGGTGCATGATTCGGCGGTAGTTAAGCGTAATTGATCCGCGATAAGTCTTTGACTCAACGCGGATGTCAGGTTTTCAATAGTATCGGTATCTACAAGTTGTACAATTTTATCTCTATTAATGTTCACTGTTTTTTGTCCACGCTTTTATATGTAAAGGTGATTTGCTTTTTCTGTATGCTCGTCCAATATAATAATTTTCAAACATATAAATCCGATTATTCTGAAAATATGTTTAAGACTTTTCAATCTTCTTAACTTTAGTGAGTTAAATTCTCTGTATATTTGACAGCTAGTTGGCTGATTTTAAATGCCTTATAACAATTGGCAATATTCTTATTTGGCAATTATAAAAATAGCAACCAGACTTAATAAGTCAAACCAAACGCAATTAAGGAGTTAGTATGAAATTTCAGGCCATTGTATTAGCAAGTTTTCTTGTCATGCCTTATGCGTTGGCAGATGACCAGGGCGGTTTAAAACAGGATGCAGCGCCACCGCCGCCTCATGCAATAGAAGATGGCTATCGCGGAACCGATGATGCAAAAAAAATGACCGTTGATTTCGCAAAAACCATGCACGATGGCGCTTCGGTTTCACTACGCGGTAATTTGATTTCTCACAAAGGAGAGGACCGTTACGTTTTTCGCGATAAGAGCGGTGAAATTAATGTCGTTATTCCTGCGGCCGTCTTTGATGGACGAGAAGTTCAGCCGGACCAGATGATCAACATTAGTGGCAGTCTGGATAAGAAAAGCGCGCCGGCCGTCGTTCGGGTCACTCATTTGCAGAAATAAAAATAAATTAGCCTGATGGCCTGAACTACTGGGCCATTAGGGTATTGGGTTATGCTATTTGTCATCCTTTTATTTACGATAATGCAGAGGTAATTTACAGAATTAAACACTTTTTTATCCGCTGATTTTGTTTTAAATCACAATGTTATCTCAGAGATGACTCATAACTTCGGATTTCTATGAAAATATTGACGTAATTTTGCTTTTCTCTCGTTAGAATAGCGCGCACAAGGAACTGTGAAAAAGGAGTGGCAATGATCAAGAAGACAACGGAAATTGATGCCATCTTGTTAAATCTCAATAAGGCTATCGATGCCCACTACCAGTGGCTGGTGAGTATGTTTCACAGCGTGGTCGCGAGAGATGCCAGTAAGCCAGAAATAACGGATAACCATTCTTATGGACTGTGCCAGTTTGGTCGGTGGATTGATCATCTGGGGCCACTCGATAACGATGAATTACCTTACGTTCGGCTAATGGATTCTGCCCATCAACATATGCATAACTGTGGTCGGGAATTAATGCTGGCTATTGTTGAAAATCACTGGCAGGACGCGCATTTCGACGCCTTTCAGGAGGGGTTGCTTTCTTTTACTGCGGCATTAACCGATTACAAAATTTATTTGCTGACGATCCGTAGCAATATGGATGTTTTGACGGGATTGCCGGGTCGTCGGGTTCTTGATGAATCCTTTGATCATCAGTTACGCAACGCTGAGCCTCTGAATCTTTATTTAATGTTGTTGGATATTGACCGATTTAAATTGGTTAATGATACCTACGGGCATTTAATCGGCGATGTAGTATTACGCACCCTGGCAACTTACTTAGCCAGTTGGACGCGTGATTACGAAACGGTTTATCGCTACGGGGGCGAAGAATTTATCATTATTGTCAAAGCGGCTAATGATGAAGAAGCATGTCGTGCAGGTGTCAGAATTTGCCAGTTAGTCGATAACCATGCCATCACACATTCTGAAGGGCATATCAACATTACCGTGACAGCAGGTGTGAGTCGCGCATTTCCTGAAGAGCCTCTGGATGTGGTCATTGGAAGAGCGGACCGGGCAATGTATGAGGGTAAGCAAACCGGAAGAAATCGCTGCATGTTTATTGACGAACAAAATGTGATTAACCGAGTTTAAGCTCCGTTTAACATTCATTGAGAAAACTGATGCTACTGTGTCAACGATTCGTTATCAGTGCAGGAAAATGCCTGTTAGCGTAAAAGCAAAACACAAATCTATCCATGCAAGCATTCACCGCCGGTTTACTGGCGGTTTTTTTTCGCCGTCATAAAAATCAGGCCCCTTGTACACAACTGTAACAAGGGGCCGGTTAGGTGAGGGATTATCTCCGTTCATTAGTCATCCCATTTGTGGCTGAAATACGCGGCCAGAAAACCAGAAAATAAAATTATTCCCAGTACGGCCATAAAAACATTCATATTACCCAGCATTATTTGCCTCCGTTTATGGTGTGGTGTGTTTCCTCGCTTACCTTAATTTTCATCTCAATGAGAAAGATATTAGCAGAGGTAACCTAAACGAAGGCTGAATTAAATCTTTATTGTGTTCGACTTAAATCAACAAAGCGCGGGCTGCCCCCACGGTCTTGCTCGAATCCCTTTTAACATCAGCACCCACGCAGCAATGATCACCAACGCTAAGATGACAAACAGCGAGGAAGGCGGCAGGCTGGTTAGCACTACGCCACTCACTAATGGGTTAATCGCGGCACCAAGCCAGCCTAAAGACTGGGCGGAAAAATAGCTGGCTTTCATTTCTGGCGGCGCAATATGGTCAATCAACATATACTCGCCCGGCGCATAAATGATTTCACCGACAGTAAATACCGCAGCTGACATACCCCACAATAGCAGGCTGTTGCCGGAAAAAATAAAACCGACCAGACCGATGACGAAACAGAGGGTGCCTGCTGTCATCAGCGCGCGGATGTTAGCCGGGTTAAGTCGGCGGCCCACGGAATATTGCAACGTAACCACCATGGCAGCATTCACCGGAAGAACAACCGCGACCACCTTTTCGGCAAAATCCCCATCAGCAATCACCATCACATATTGTGAAATGCATGAAGCAAATGCGCCGCTTACAAAAGAAGCCAGAAAACCAGAGCAGGTAAACCACAACAGTGCTTTATCTTGTAATAAAACTTTCGGCGACCAGACACTGCCTGTTTCCGTGGCGATGATTTTCTCGCTGCGCTTTACCCAAATTTGAATGAAAAGCATGGGAAACGCGGAACAGATAGCTGCCAGCCAGAAGGGCAGATTGATGCTCTGCATCACCAACAGCGTGCCGAGCGGCGGACCGATGGTCCAGCCAATGTTTAGCATGGTGTAGTTGATTGAGAAGATTTTCGTTTTGCTGGTGGACGAAAGATTGTCGGCAAACCAGGCTTTCAGCACGGTAGCAAAAACAGAATAGGCGCAGTTAATGAGGGCAAAAAAGAGCACAACCAGCGTCACGTTATTCACTAAAGGAATGGCAATAAAACCGCTGGCGAAGGCGGTAATTGCCAGTAACATATAGCGTTTCTTGTCGAACTTATCCGCCAGGATACCAAAACCGAGGCTAAAAACGACGCCAATAGTGAGCGCAATTGTCATCGCATAACCGATTAGATCGACACTCAGGCTGTACTGGCGACTCAAGTAAATGGTCATAAATGGCAGCGTAGCGCCGCGTCCGATGGTTAATAACAACGACGAGGCAAGAAGGGCGCTGGTAGAGCGTCGTAGGGATAAGTTCATTTGTCTGTCCGGCAGTGCGTTTCGTTATGTTTTGTTTTAGAGATGTAAAGAAATAGCATGGCAAAAATCCGAAGTATAGCGACTTATTTGCGCATTAATGCCGTCGTAACCGGCGACTAACGAATCAACTGTTAAAGAAAAGTAAATTCAGCTAAGTTGATTGCTTACAAAAGATGAAATTCAGAGGCGGTAGAATGTCGCGAAAAGATGGGGTGTTGGCGCTACTGGTAGTGGTCGTATGGGGGCTAAATTTTGTGGTCATCAAAGTGGGGCTTCATAACATGCCACCGCTGATGCTGGCCGGTTTGCGCTTTATGCTGGTCGCTTTTCCGGCTATCTTTTTTGTCGCACGACCGAAAGTACCACTGAATTTGCTGCTGGGGTATGGATTAACCATCAGTTTTGCGCAGTTTGCTTTTCTTTTTTGTGCCATTAACTTCGGTATGCCTGCTGGACTGGCTTCGCTGGTGTTACAGGCACAGGCGTTTTTTACTATCATGCTTGGCGCGTTTACTTTCGGGGAGCGACTGCATGGCAAACAATTGGCGGGGATCGCCTTAGCGATTTTTGGCGTACTGGTGTTAATCGAAGATAGTCTGAACGGTCAGCATGTGGCGATGCTCGGCTTTATGTTGACCCTGGCGGCAGCATTTAGTTGGGCGTGTGGCAACATCTTCAATAAAAAGATCATGTCGCACTCAACGCGTCCGGCGGTGATGTCGCTGGTAATCTGGAGCGCTTTAATCCCAATCATTCCCTTCTTTGTTGCCTCGCTGATTCTCGATGGTTCCGCAACCATGATTCACAGTCTGGTTACTATCGATATGACCACCATCTTGTCTCTGATGTATCTGGCGTTTGTGGCGACAATTGTTGGTTATGGGATCTGGGGGACGTTACTGGGACGCTATGAAACCTGGCGGGCTGCACCGTTATCGTTACTGGTGCCCGTAGTAGGACTGGCAAGTGCGGCACTATTGTTGGATGAACGCTTAACGGGTCTGCAATTTTAGGTGCGGTGCTCATTATGACCGGGCTGTATATCAATGTATTTGGCTTGCGGTGGCGTAAAGCGGTAAAGGTGGGAAGTTAATAAGCCCCGAGATGTCGGGGCCAGAACAAACTACATAGCGTGTTGATTATAATAGGGCACGCCGAGCGCATCCGACTTATCACTGCCAGTACCCATGTGATTTAAATCAAACGGTGGGTGTTCCTGCGACGGGGGAACAACCACGACATTGGCACAAGAAGTAACAACTGGCTGCGTGGTTTGTTCCGCAACGCCCTGCGCGGAAAAGAGAATAAGCGCAGCTGCTATTGCGGATGAAAGTGGTTTCATGATTGCCTCAGTGACGTTGTCACGTTTTCAACTAGCTGTTGTAATGATTTAATGGATGTAAAAAGCGCGATTCGCCCTGCATATTGGTCATCCGGTATTTATGCGGCGGAACATCAAAGTAATTTTTGAAGGTTCGGGTCAGAGTTTGTTGCGACTCGAAGCCATATCGTTCTGCCAGATAGAGTATCGGCTCGTTACTTTCCTTCAGCTTTTGCGCGATTTCCGTCATCTTACGGCTGCGGATGTATTGGCCTAATGAATGACCGGTTTCTTTTTTAAACATCCGTTGCAGGTGCCATTTGGAGTAACCCGAACGCTCTGACACTTTCTCCAGTGACAGTGGCGATTCCAGGTTGTCCTCGATCCAGTCCAAAATGCTATGAATGGTAATAGCGTCAGTATTGCGTCTGGACATCGTCATACCTCTTTTTTGTTTACGGCAGGACTTTCTTAAGCAAATACTCAAGTGTTGCCACTTCGTCCGCCGTCAGGTTTTTTGTTAATTCTTGGTGCAGGTCCTGGCCAACTAATTGATGGCATTGTTCACATATTGCCGCGCCGCCGGTGGTAAGTTTTACCAGTACGCCGCGCTTGTCATTCGGGTTCGGCAACCTTTCCACCCAGCCTTTACAGACCAGGCGATCCAGCATACGGGTCAGTGCTCCCAGGTCGACCGACAATACCTTTTTCAGTTCAACCGGAGTAATACACGCCGCGCAGCGGATAGAGCAGAGCACCTTAAACTGTGCCGCGGTAATATCCAGCGGAGACAGATACTCGTTAAGCAGGCGATCTTTCTTCTGATTAACCATATGGATTAAGCGACCCAATGGAATAATTTCATTGAACAGATCGCTGGTACTTTTCACATTAGTTGCCCTGGCAAGTAATTAGTTGCAGGGGATAATATTGCCCAGGCAAGTATAAGTCAAATGAATGAATTGACCGATGCCACGTTTTGCTAAATCGGTTCAAGTTTTGTTCAATGCGATGCAAGGCTAGCTAAAGAGTGACACTTTATCCTTGTTTACCCCTTATACTTTTCGCTGATAACCCAGATACACAGGATAACAACCACCAATGTTAGATTTGTTTAAAGCAATTGGCCTGGGGCTGGTGGTGTTGCTGCCGTTAGCTAACCCATTAACAACTGTCGCGTTATTTCTTGGCCTGGCAGGCAACATGAACAGTGCCGAACGTAATCGTCAGTCGTTGATGGCCTCGGTGTACGTATTTGCCATCATGATGGTGGCGTATTACGCCGGGCAACTGGTGATGGATACATTTGGCATTTCGATTCCCGGTCTGCGAATTGCAGGCGGCTTAATCGTCGCGTTTATCGGTTTTCGGATGCTCTTTCCGCAACAGAAAGCGATTGATTCACCGGAGGCGAAAAGCAAGTCGGAAGAGCTGGAAGATGAACCCAGTGCCAATATTGCCTTTGTGCCGCTGGCAATGCCAAGTACTGCCGGTCCGGGAACCATAGCGATGATTATTAGCTCGGCGTCCACAGTGCGTCAGAGTTCAACCTTCGCTGATTGGGTACTGATGGTTGCGCCGCCGCTGATCTTTTTCCTGGTGGCGGTTATTTTGTGGGGAAGTCTACGCAGCTCCGGCGCAATTATGCGGCTGGTGGGCAAGGGTGGCATTGAAGCGATCTCCCGTCTGATGGGATTCCTGCTGGTATGTATGGGTGTGCAGTTTATTATTAACGGCATCCTGGAAATCATTAAAACGTACCATTAAAAAAGGCCCGAATGGGCCTTTCAACTATTGCGTCTGTTCTTCGAGTGTCACTGGCCAGCGGCGAAATATAATGATTGACCAAATTAACGCGGCAAAAGCAGGCACCGCGCCCACATAACCAATCATCGACATTGACCAGTGCAAACTCACCTGATTACCTACCAACGCACCCGCCCCGATTCCAATATTAAATATGCCGGAGAATAGCGCCATCGCGACGTCGGTAGCATCTGGTGCCAGCGCCAGCACTTTAACCTGCATACCAAGCCCGATGATCATCATCGCGATCCCCCAGAAAATACTCAGCACCCCGAGGTGTATTTCACTGTTCGCCGCAGGTAACAGCAATGCCAGGCACACCAGCAACAGCGCAATCGCCGTACTCACCAACGCAGACGCATACTGATTACCCAGTTTACCGAAAATCACGCTGCCAATAATGCCCGCACCACCGAGTAATAACAGTAATGCCGTGGCAAAGTTGGCGCTGAATCCCGCAATGTTTTGTACAAAAGGCTCGATATAGCTGTATGCCGTGTAATGGGCGGTGACAACCACCACAGTTAACAAATAAATGCTCATCAATGCCGGGCGGCGGAACAATAGCGGGAGGCTTTTCAGTGAACCGGAATGCTCACTGGGCAGTAAGGGAAGTAACTTAATCAGGCACAAAAGGGTGATAAGCGCCCCAATACCAATCGCGAAGAAGGTCATTCGCCAACCGAAATACTGGCCCACAATGCGCCCGAGAGGTAAACCTAAGACCATCGCCAGTGCTGTACCGGTGGCAATTAAACTCAATGCCTGTGCTCGCTTCCCGGCCGGAGCCATACGGATCGCCAGAGACGCCGTAATCGACCAGAAAATCGCATGTGCAAAAGCCACACCAATGCGACTGATCACCAGAACGGTAAAGCTCCACGACAAAAACGACAGTACGTGGCTGGCAATAAACACCACAAACAGGCAGATCAGTAATTTGCGCCGTTCAACCTGACTGGTCATTAACATAAAAGGCAATGACATTAGCGCTACTACCCATGCGTAAATGGTCAACATGATGCCGACCTGAGCGGTTTGCATATGAAAACTTTGCGCAATGTCAGAGAGCAGGCCAACAGGGACAAATTCGGTGGTGTTGAAGATGAAGGCGGCGACTGCCAGCGTAACGACCCGTAGCCACGCCACTTTGCGGGAAACAGTGTTTGTTGTCATAACAGATTATCGGGTGAGTTGCGAAAAAGTGATGAAATGATCTTAAAACGGTTAATGATGTGAATACAATGCATTTGTGATCTGGATCGCGTTTTCCGTTTCTCTGACGCTGATTCTTTCACGCGTCAGAGAGTCGGTAACATCACGGTTTAATGACGTTCAGGGAGGTCTGGCGTTTTGGCGGTTGCGGGTATAGGTGGTCTGACAGGGGAGCGAGGCCTGTTTTTCACCAGGTCTTCGTGAGTAACTTTTGGCGGTGTTTCATTTTTTACAAACAGTTTGAGGGTCCTGCGCGCCATATGTTTGATAATTTTATCATCACTTAATGATGCTGGCATCAACACGTCATTCAAATCACTTTCATTGGGATTCATAAATTGGTGATAGTGCAATAACATATTGGCGAAAAATAAAAACAAGTTCTGAAAATGAGGAGATTCTTGTTCTGCTAAAAGGGATAAAAAGCAGATGCAGACTTCGGGTAGTACATGTTTGTTAGAACCTAATGAATCCATCAGGCTTTGCAACAAATCCTCTTTTAATTCGCTGTCCGTTATGTCGAGAATGGCGGTGATCAAGTTAGGATCTTTATTGACGAACCATCTGTGAACCTCAGAGTTATTCCATAATCGGGGGAGTATGACAAAATTACCGCGAGAGATAAAATTCAGGACAAGCAAATCAAACTGGCGTAAGTAATCTGCAGCGGTATGGTGATCCGAAGGCAGGGGTTCAATATGTGGTGTATGCGCTCTTTTGATGGGAACACCAGGGTTGATCATTGGAAATTGTTCAATAAAATCATTCAGAAACAGAAAGAGTACACGCTCGACGCCGGTCTGAAATACGCGCCCCATAGTGACAGGCTTTGGGTTGGGAGCGCAAAAAATATTAATTTCTCCATCATGGCGAAAATTATCTAAATAAATAGGGCTTAAATTTATTACTACCTGAAATTCAATATTTTCTTTGTGTCTTCCATTCCTGGCGGGATAAATGAGTTTAAACTGAACCTTTTCATTGTATAGCGTGTCGTTACCCCGAAAAGAAGTCCTCTGAATATATGATAAGTTGTCAAGGTTATTAAATATCTTTTTTGTGGCTGAGTTGATATTTAAAGACGTGCGCCACTCTTCATTACATATTATTGTACTAAGTGCATCAATAAAATCCTTTAAAACTTCTTTTACCTGCGGTGCAATATTACGTACGGGAAAATCATCAGGAAGAGATATGTAATTGCTGATGCTTACTGGCGTAACCATATTTGCCCCATATAGTCATAAGTCATCGGAACATCACTATATAGAGCATATTAACCGCAAGAACTATCAAAAATAGCTCATTGATATCCCTGTCTTGCCGAGTCAGGCACATCCAGCAGTTGAATAAATGCCTCGAGCGGACGTGTTTTCGCACCACGACGCCAGACCAGCCAGGTTGTTAACCAACGCCATTGCTCAGCTAACGGCCACGCTTCAACCTGGTGATGCCCCGGCATACTTTCCAGCATAGAGCGCGGAATAAGCGCAATGCCTGCTCCTGCGATCACACAGGCCAACATTCCGTGATAAGACTCCATCTCATGGATAGTTCCCGGAGCGGCACCGTCAGCATGAAACCAGCTCTCGAAGTGGCGACGATACGAACAATTGGCGCGGAAGGCATAAATGTTACTGCCATTAACCTGACTGGCACGGGTTACTGGCGCATATCCTTGTGGCGTGACGATCATCAGTTCCTCGCGGTATACCGGTATCCCGTCGATGGCAGTATGGTTAATGGGTCCATCAATAAACGCCGCATTCAGTTTTCCCTCCAGTACACCATCCAGCATAGTGCCGGAAGGGCCGGTGGAAAGTGAAAACTGAATTTTGGGATAACGACGGTTGAATTCCGCCAGCGTGGCTGGAATGCGCACTGCAGCGGTGCTTTCCAGCGAACCAAGAGAAAATAAACCTTGCGGCTCATCGCCAGCGACAACGCTCCGCGCTTCATCCACTAACGCGAGAATTTGTTGGCTATAGCGTAAAAAGTTATGCCCGGCAGGAGAGAGACGTAAACGCTGATTCTCGCGAATAAACAGATCAACCCCCAGTTCTGTTTCCAGCTGGCGCAGACGGGTAGTGAGATTCGACGGCACGCGATGCACTTTTGCTGCAGCCTGGGTTATGCTGCCAGCTTCGGCAACCGCGTTGAACATCTCCAGTTGGGTCAGATCCATAGCATTCTCGATTCGTGAATAAGTGGCTTAATATTATTCATTTTAAAGCAAGAGTAAATCTGCGTATTTTCATACCATGACTCATAAAGGAGATACCCCGATGACCATTACTCCGGCAACTCATGCAATTTCGATAAATCCTGCCACGGGTGAACAACTTTCTGTGCTGCCGTGGGCTGGCGCTGACGATATCGAAAACGCACTTCAGCTGGCGGCAGCAGGCTTTCGCGACTGGCGCGAGACAAATATAGATTATCGTGCTGAAAAACTGCGTGATATCGGTAAGGCTCTGCGCGCTCGTAGCGAAGAAATGGCGCAAATGATCACCCGCGAAATGGGCAAACCAATCAACCAGGCGCGCGCTGAAGTGGCGAAATCGGCGAATTTGTGTGACTGGTATGCAGAACATGGTCCGGCAATGCTGAAGGCGGAACCTACGCTGGTGGAAAATCAGCAGGCGGTTATTGAGTATCGACCGTTGGGGACGATTCTGGCGATTATGCCGTGGAATTTTCCGTTATGGCAGGTGATGCGTGGCGCTGTTCCCATCATTCTTGCAGGTAACGGCTACTTACTTAAACATGCGCCGAATGTGATGGGCTGTGCACAGCTCATTGCCCAGGTGTTTAAAGATGCGGGTATCCCACAAGGCGTATATGGCTGGCTGAATGCCGACAACGACGGTGTCAGTCAGATGATTAAAGACTCGCGCATTGCTGCTGTCACGGTGACCGGAAGTGTTCGTGCGGGAGCGGCTATTGGCGCACAGGCTGGAGCGGCACTGAAAAAATGCGTACTGGAACTGGGCGGTTCGGATCCGTTTATTGTGCTTAACGATGCCGATCTGGAACTGGCGGTGAAAGCGGCGGTAGCCGGACGTTATCAGAATACCGGACAGGTATGTGCAGCGGCAAAACGCTTTATTATCGAAGAGGGAATTGCTTCGGCATTTACCGAACGTTTTGTGGCAGCTGCGGCAGCCTTGAAAATGGGCGATCCCCGTGACGAAGAGAACGCTCTCGGACCAATGGCTCGTTTTGATTTACGTGATGAGCTGCATCATCAGGTGGAGAAAACCCTGGCGCAGGGTGCGCGTTTGTTACTGGGCGGGGAAAAGATGGCTGGGGCAGGTAACTACTATCCGCCAACGGTTCTGGCGAATGTTACCCCAGAAATGACCGCGTTTCGGGAAGAAATGTTTGGCCCCGTTGCGGCAATCACCATTGCGAAAGATGCAGAACATGCACTGGAACTGGCTAATGATAGTGAGTTCGGCCTTTCAGCGACCATTTTTACCACTGACGAAACACAGGCCAGACAGATGGCGGCACGTCTGGAATGCGGTGGGGTGTTTATCAATGGTTATTGTGCCAGCGACGCGCGAGTGGCCTTTGGTGGCGTGAAAAAGAGTGGCTTTGGTCGTGAGCTTTCCCATTTCGGCTTACACGAATTCTGTAATATCCAGACGGTGTGGAAAGACCGGATCTGACGCGACATATTCAGCTCTGATATACTCGCAGGTCTTTTCAGACCTGCGGTCCAGGAGTAGAAAGTGGCAGTCGCCATGGATAATGCAATTTTAGAAAACATCTTGCGGCAAGTGCGGCCGCTCATTGGTCAGGGTAAAGTCGCGGATTATATTCCGGCGCTGGCTACAGTAGACGGTTCCCGATTGGGGATTGCTATCTGTACCGTTGACGGACAGCTTTTTCAGGCCGGAGACGCGCAAGAACGTTTTTCCATTCAGTCTATTTCCAAAGTGCTGAGTCTCGTTGTCGCCATGCGTCATTACTCCGAAGAGGAAATCTGGCAACGCGTCGGCAAAGATCCGTCTGGATCACCGTTCAATTCCTTAGTGCAACTGGAAATGGAGCAGGGTATACCGCGTAATCCGTTCATTAATGCCGGTGCGCTGGTGGTCTGCGATATGTTGCAAGGGCGATTAAGCGCACCACGGCAACGTATGCTGGAAGTCGTGCGCGGCTTAAGCGGTGTGTCTGATATTTCCTACGATACGGTGGTAGCGCGTTCCGAATTTGAACATTCCGCGCGAAATGCGGCTATCGCCTGGCTGATGAAGTCGTTTGGCAATTTCCATCATGACGTGACAACCGTTCTGCAAAACTACTTTCATTACTGCGCTCTGAAAATGAGCTGTGTAGAGCTGGCCCGGACGTTTGTCTTTCTGGCTAATCAGGGGAAAGCTATTCATATTGATGAACCAGTGGTGACGCCAATGCAGGCGCGGCAAATTAACGCGCTGATGGCGACCAGTGGTATGTACCAGAACGCGGGGGAGTTTGCCTGGCGGGTGGGGCTACCGGCGAAATCTGGCGTTGGTGGCGGTATTGTGGCGATTGTTCCGCATGAAATGGCCATCGCTGTCTGGAGTCCGGAACTGGATGATGCAGGTAACTCGCTTGCGGGTATTGCCGTCCTTGAACAATTGACGAAACAGTTAGGGCGTTCGGTTTATTAATGCAGTCTCTCGATCCACTCTTCGCGCGTTTATCCCGTTCAAAATTTCGCTCTCGCTTTCGTCTGGGCATGAAAGAGCGTCAGTATTGCCTGGAGAAAGGCGCGCCAGTCATCGAACAACATGCGGCGGATTTTGTCGCTAAACGTCTTGCTCCGGCATTACCGGCTAATGACGGTAAGCAAACCCCCATGCGCGGGCATCCGGTGTTTATCGCTCAGCACGCCACCGCGACCTGCTGTCGCGGTTGTCTGGCTAAGTGGCATAACATTCCGCAGGGTGTTTCGTTAAGCGAAGAACAACAACGTTATATCGTGGCGGTAATCTATCACTGGCTGGTTGTACAGATGAATCAGCCATGAGAATTGCGGAAAACGACAAAATAGCATTCCCAGGGTACCTTTATTTGCCGCCGCTGTCAGCGAACATGCTATCTTGGTTCGGTCAGTATTGATAGTCTGGATTTCTGGCCTTTGCTTGCGGACTGGTTCAGTGAGCAATTCTCAACGGGCGTGTTGATCGTGCCTTGTATGCTGACGTTGGCTATTCCTGGAGTGCTGCCGCGCTTTAAAGCAGAACAGATGATGCCCGCCATCGCGCTTATTGTGTCGGTTATTGCCTCGGTAGTCATTGGCGGAGCGGGGAGTCTGGCGTTCCCGCTGCCTGCATTAATCTGGTGTGCAGTGCGCTATACGCCGCAGGTAACATGTCTGTTGACCTTTGTCACCGGTGCGGTGGAAATCGTACTGGTGGCAAATTCGGTGATTGATATCTCGGTCGGTTCGCCGTTCTCCATTCCGCAAATGTTCTCCGCACGTCTCGGTATTGCCACGATGGCGATATGCCCAATTATGGTTTCTTTTAGCGTGGCAGCGATCAATTCGCTAATGAAGCAAGTTGCGCTGCGAGCCGACTTTGATTTTCTGACTCAGGTTTACTCACGGTCCGGTCTTTATGAGGCGCTGAAAAGTCCATCGCTGAAACAGACACAACATCTGACTGTCATGCTGCTTGATATCGACTATTTCAAAAGCATTAACGATAACTATGGACATGAATGTGGCGATAAAGTGTTAAGCGTGTTTGCCCGGCATATTCAGAAGATTGTCGGTGATAAGGGGCTGGTGGCGCGAATGGGCGGCGAAGAATTTGCTGTTGCAGTGCCGTCGGTGAATCCTGTCGATGGTCTGCTAATGGCGGAAAAAATCCGTAAAGGCGTTGAACTGCAACCATTCACCTGGCAACAAAAAACGCTTTATCTCACGGTAAGTATTGGCGTCGGTAGTGGTCGCGCATCGTACCTAACGCTGACCGATGACTTTAATAAATTGATGGTCGAAGCCGATACGTGTCTGTATCGCTCGAAGAAAGATGGGCGCAACCGTACCAGCACTATGCGTTACGGTGAGGAAGTTGTCTGACATCTTTATTCATTACGCGCGATTTGAATGCAATGTGTTCTACCACTTTATGATCCAGGAAAAGGCGTTTTTCCTCGATTAAACCATGATCCGCGCCACACTTTTCTCATAAAACTGCTCATTAATCATCAGGAGTTGATCAAAACAGGGGTTCGGCGTATTAAAGTTTGCTAACCTGTCGTACCAATTCAAACAGGTTGTATGACTAATCAGAAGGGAACCCATTGTGAAAACACTAAATCGTCGCGATTTTCCCGGTGCACAGTATCCAGAACGTATCATTCAGTTTGGTGAAGGTAACTTCCTGCGCGCCTTTGTTGACTGGCAAATCGATCTCCTGAATGAGCACACCGATCTGAATTCTGGCGTGGTCGTTGTTCGTCCGATTGAAACTTCATTCCCGCCGTCACTGAGCACGCAGGATGGTCTGTACACCACCATTATCCGTGGCCTGAATGAGAAGGGGGAAGCGGTCAGCGACGCGCGTCTGATTCGCTCGGTTAATCGTGAAATCAGCGTCTACAGTGAATACGATGAATTCCTGAAACTGGCGCACAACCCGGAAATGCGCTTTGTTTTCTCTAACACCACCGAAGCGGGTATCAGCTACCATGCGGGCGATAAATTCGATGACGCGCCAGCGGTAAGCTATCCGGCAAAACTGACCCGTCTGCTGTTCGAACGCTTTAGCCATTTCAACGGTGCGCTGGATAAAGGTTGGATCATCATTCCGTGTGAGTTGATTGACTACAATGGCGACGCGTTGCGTGAACTGGTGCTGCGCTATGCGCAAGAGTGGGCACTGCCAGAAGCATTTATTCAATGGCTGGATCAGGCTAACAGCTTCTGTTCTACGCTGGTGGACCGTATCGTTACCGGTTATCCGCGCGATGAAGTGGCTAAACTGGAAGAAGAACTGGGTTATCACGATGGTTTTCTCGACACCGCTGAACACTTTTACCTGTTTGTGATTCAGGGACCGAAATCCTTAGCGACTGAACTACGTCTGGACAAATATCCGCTCAACGTGCTGATTGTTGACGATATTAAACCGTACAAAGAACGCAAAGTGGCAATCCTCAACGGTGCGCACACCGCGCTGGTGCCGGTGGCGTTCCAGGCAGGGCTGGATACCGTAGGTGAAGCGATGAACGATGCTGAAATTTGCGCATTCGTTGAAAAAGCTATCTACGAAGAAATTATTCCGGTACTGGATTTGCCTCGTGATGAACTGGAATCTTTCGCCAGTGCAGTCACCGGGCGTTTCCGTAACCCGTACATTAAGCATCAGCTGCTGTCTATCGCGCTCAACGGTATGACCAAGTTCCGCACCCGCATCCTGCCACAGCTGCTGGCAGGGCAGAAGGCAAACGGCACACTTCCGGCGCGCCTTACTTTCGCATTAGCGGCATTGATTGCGTTCTATCGTGGTGAGCGTAACGGCGAAACATATCCGGTACAGGACGATGCACACTGGCTGGAACGTTATCAGCAACTCTGGAGCCAGCATCGTGACCGTGTTATCGGCACCCAGGAACTGGTAGCGATTGTTTTGGCAGAAAAAGACCACTGGGAGCAGGACCTGACGCAAGTGCCTGGTCTGGTCGAGCAGGTTGCTAATGACCTGGATGCGATTCTCGAAAAAGGGATGCGCGAAGCTGTACGTCCGTTGTGCTAATAACACCGTTACTTCTGAACCCGGTTTCGACCGGGTTTCTTATTCCACCATATTAGTTACAACATCCTATATGCCTTTATCATTAACAGGTGCCACATGCAGCGCCTGCTAATGTTGTAAGCTTGTAGGTAATTTGTAAGTAGCGTCTTGAGAATGTGATCGTAATCACGTTTAATAGGGCGACTTTTCCACGCCTGAAGATAACCATGATTGTTCGTCCACAACAACACTGGCTGCGCCGTATTTTTGTCTGGCACGGCTCAGTATTATCCAAGATATCCTCGCGCTTACTACTCAATTTTCTCTTTTCTATCGCTGTTATTTTCATGCTGCCCTGGTACACGCATCTGGGCATCAAATTCACCCTCGCACCGTTCAGCATTCTCGGTGTCGCCATCGCCATTTTTCTTGGTTTTCGTAATAATGCCGGGTACGCCCGTTACGTTGAAGCGCGAAAACTTTGGGGGCAGTTGATGATTGCCTCACGGTCGTTACTGCGCGAGGTAAAAACGACATTGCCGGATTCGGCAAGTGTAAGGGAGTTTGCCCGGCTGCAAATCGCTTTCGCCCACTGTTTACGCATGACATTACGCAAACAGCCACAGGCGGAAGTGCTGGCTCATTATCTCAAGACTGAAGATCTTCAGCGTGTACTGGCTTCGAACTCTCCAGCTAACCGTATCTTGTTAATAATGGGAGAATGGTTGGCGGTTCAGCGCCGCAATGGACAGCTTTCAGATATCCTGTTTATTAGCCTCAACGATCGGCTTAATGATATTTCAGCGGTCCTGGCAGGATGCGAGCGCATTGCCTATACGCCAATTCCCTTTGCCTACACCCTGATTTTGCATCGTACCGTTTATCTGTTTTGTATCATGCTGCCGTTCGCGCTGGTCGTGGACCTGCATTACATGACGCCTTTTATCTCTGTGCTGATTTCCTACACTTTTATTTCGCTGGATTGTCTGGCGGAAGAACTGGAAGATCCGTTCGGTACTGAAAACAATGATTTACCACTGGATGCCATCTGCAACGCTATTGAAATTGACCTGTTACAGATGAACGATGAAGCCGAAATTCCAGCAAAAATTCTTCCCGATCGTCATTACCAGCTGACGTGATATTTACTCCATACGCCGGGCAACAATAAACAGACGCGGAAATGCCAGCAGTATCTGTCCGTTCTCTTGCAGTGGATACTGCTCTTCCAGCATCTGATGGTAGCGCTTAAGAAAAAGCTGCTGTTCGCTCTCGGTCAGATCCTGTAACCACGGACGTAATCCAGTGGCAGTCACCCAATCGATAATCGCCTGGTGTGACGGCATCTGGTGATAGTAGGTGGTTCGCCAGATATCGACCTCACATCCGGCTTCGCTCAAAATATCGTAGTAAGCATGAACGCCAGCCAACGGCTCACGCCCGCGATCCGGGTAGTTTTGTTCCCAGGCAACTTCGCGCATGAGCACATGGGTCGGCTCCAGCCAGTTATCTGGCATCTGTACTGCCAGCACGCCCTGCGGATTAAGTAAAGAAACCAGATGAGGAAACAATTCGTAGTGGTCGGGCAGCCATTGCAGTGAGGCATTAGCAAAAATCAGATCGAGTGCCTGTACCGGTTGCCAGTTGCGGATGTCTGCTTCCACGAACTGGCAGTCTGGCAAAGCACTGCGCGCTTCAGCAATCATCGCCGGAGACGAGTCGATGCCTGTTATCCTGGCCGCAGGCCAACGTTGTTGTAGAAGGGCGGTGCTGTTACCTGGGCCACAGCCAAGATCGGCAACATATTCGACATTTTCCAGCGGCACTCTGGCAAGCAGCTCCACCGCCGGACGCGATCGTTCAGCGGAAAAGTGTAGATATAAAGAGGGGTTCCAGTCAGACATTTTTTTACTCCCGTCAGCGCGTTACCCCAATTGTAGATAAAATTGATAAATTCGCCTCACGGCATCAAACCATTGAACAGACGTTTTTTACGCGGCCCGGTCATTAAAGATTCCAGTTTCGCGACACAGGTTTTGTAGTGGGGCGTGGTTTTATGGAACGCCACTGCGTCTTCATCTTTATAGGCTTCGTAGATATAAAAGCGCGAATTCACTTCCGGGTCCTGTAAGACATCGAAGCGCAAATTGCCTTCTTCCTGTACAGAGCCCAGGTGGTTCTGGCGAAAAACTTCGATAAACTCGTCAACCTTGTCTTCATGAACGTTAATTTCAACCAGTGTGACGTGCATAATTCTTCTCCTTAGATCCGCAGTTACTGTTTTTCACTCAGATAGAGTTCATATGCCCGATCAGCCGTTTCGTTATGGTGAACCACCGCCTGTACGGCTTTCATCATCGCCACCGGATGGTCAGACTGGAAAATATTACGCCCCATATCCACACCAGAAGCGCCCTGATCGATAGCCTGCCAGCACATTTCCAGCGCCTCGCGCTCCGGTAATTTTTTACCGCCAGCAATAACAATGGGTACCGGACATCCGGCAACAATCCGTTCAAAACCTTTTTCGACATAATAGGTTTTGATAATTTGCGCCCCCATTTCAGCGGCGATTCGAGTCGCGAGCGAGAAATAACGCTGATCGCGCACCATATCTTTGCCCACGCCAGTCACGGCCATGGTCGGCATTCCCACTTTCATTCCGGCATCAACCAGCTGAATAATATTTTTGATCGACTGATGTTCATATTCGCTGCCGATATAAACCTGCGCCGCCACCGCGCAACTGTTCAGGCGCACGGCGTCATCCATCGATAACGCCACGGCTTCATTACTTAATTCCGCCAGAATAGAGTTCGCACCTGACGCCCGCAGTACCACCGGCCTATTGGTCGCAGGGGGAACTACGCTGCGCAAAATGCCGCGCGTACACATTAATACATCGGCATGTTCAAACAGCGGGGCGATATTTATATCAATGCGTTCAAGTCCGGTAGTCGGTCCCTGAAAATAACCATGGTCAAAAGCCAGCATCACGGTTTTACCCGTTTTCGGATTAAATATCCGCGATAAGCGTGACTGCATTCCCCAATCCAGCGCACCGCAACCTTTCAGGGTAAAAGGGATATTTTTTTGCGGTTGATCGGTACGAAAATCTTTACCATCTTTAATATCGTCTAAATCTGCCATAACTTACTCCGGTTAAGTAATGCACATCAGAAATCGTATTTGCCGATATTCTCTTTGTTGAATATCACGCGCTCCGGTAACAGTACGATGCCATTACCATCCGCTTCGTAGTCATAGCCCTGAACGCTGTTTGGCGAGACTTCAACCTGACCTACGCCCTTGATATCCAGCTTGTCGCCCGTTTTCATTGATCCTTTTTTCAATAATGCATCCGCGACATACACTGAAATTTTGCCTTGCTGAACCACATCCCACAGGCCAAATTCTTTCACCGTGCCGCGCTCTACATACGGGCGCATCACATTTGGCGTACTGAATCCGACAATCGCTACTTTGTCATTTTTCAAGTTTTCTGCGGCTTGTGCGGCAGCGGGCAGGGCGTTGGCATCGGGGGCGATAATGGCGTCGAGATCGCTATACGCTTTTAATATTCCTTCTGCGGTTTGTAACGATTTAGTGGCATCGTTATAGCCAAACTGCGTAGTGACAATTTCCCAGCCTGGATGCTCTTTGGCGATTTTCGCTTTCGCTTCTTTCACCCACTGGTTTTGGTCCGTAACGGTGGGGCTTGAGTAGAAAAACGCGACTTTGGCTTTGTCTTTATTCACCTGACGCGCCGCCATATCCACCAACATACCTCCTAACTGGGCGGGCGTTCCCTGATTAATGTAGTAAGAGCGGCACTCCGGTTTAGTATCAGAGTCCCAGGTCAGCACTCTCACACCACGTTGCATGGCGCGTTTCAGTGCCGGACACAAGCCATCAGGCGAAACCGCAGAAACGATAATGGCGTTATAACCTTGATTGACGAAGTTATTAATCAACTGTACCTGACCAGAAACACTGGGTTCTGTCGGCCCGTCGTAGGTCACATCAACGCCCAGCTCTTTACCCGCTTGTTGTGCGCCGTTGCCACCGCTGGTAAAAAATCCCACGCCAACCAGTTTGGGAATAAATGCAATACGCTCTGCGGCCTGCACATTCATAGAGATTGCGGCAATGCCAAGAGCGCTAAGTAAGGCGATTTTCTTAAAGCGATGAAGTGTCATGAAGATATCCTTTATGGCAATGGGTTATTGGCCCGACGCGCCAGCCACTCTTTAATTTGCTGGCGATGCAGGCTAACGGAACGACCTACGACAACGACGATAAGTAGCGCACCGGAAAGGGCGCTGGACACCTGATTTGGCACTCCTGCCATTTGCAAACCTTGTTGCAAATATCCCACTAATAAAACCGCAATGGCGGTGCCGATAATGGAACCGGAACCACCATAAATATTGGCCCCGCCAAGCACCACGGCGGTGATGGCGGGCATCAGAAACGACGCACCGAGATCGGAACGTGCTGAACCAAAATACGATACCAGCAGCACAGCGGCGACCGCAGACGCCAGCCCCGTCATGGCATAGAGCGCACATAAGGTACGGTTAACTGGAATCGCGCTATAAAGCGCCACGCGCGGGCTTTGCCCAATCAAAAACACATTACGTCCGGCATGGGTTTTATGCAGCCAGAGCCAGAAAACGAGGAGACATATCAGGAAGATAATCAGCGGAACGGGGAGTCCCAGCACATCCAGGTTAGCGAAATCTGTAAACGCCATCGGGAATCCACCAATACCTTCGTACCCCGTCGCTCCGGCCATACCGGAAAGCAGCAGAGCGCTTCCGGCAAACAGATACAGCGTGCCAAGCGTAATCACCAGCGGGTTAACTTTGGTATAGATAATTAATCCGGCGTTGATCAGCCCGCACAATGCGCCGTGTCGCGATTGCTGGAGAAAGGGCATCAGTCCGGCATTATTCGCGTACAGATTAATTCTCGCTTTGAAGGCTGTCTGGAATATGAAACTCAATTACGTCGTCAGTTTTCGCTGCAACATGTCCGGGTGATCCCTGGGCTTGCGGATGCTGATGTCGGTGGGCGACTGGGGATAGGCGCGGCGCATATGTTGATGAGTTTACTTCAACCACAACAGATGCTGGCGATTGGTTTTGGCGAGGCAACCATGAATACGCTGCAACGCTTAAGTGGTTTTATTTCGTCACAGCAAATTCGCCTGGTCACGCTCTCCGGTGGCGTCGGTTCTTATATGACGGGAATCGGGCAGCTTAACGCGGCGTGCAGTGTGAATATTATTCCGGCTCCGTTGCGGGCATCCTCCGCTGACATTGCCCGTACGCTAAAAAATGAAAATTGCGTCAAAGATGTTCTGTTAGCCGCGCAAGCAGCGGATGTGGCGATTGTCGGCATTGGTGCTGTGAGTCAACAGGACGATGCGACAATCATTCGCTCCGGTTATATCAGCCAGGGCGAACAGTTAATGATTGGCCGAAAAGGGGCGGTTGGCGACATTTTAGGCTACTTTTTTGATGCAAAAGGTGACGTTGTCACGAATATCAAAATACATAACGAACTGATTGGCTTACCTTTAAGCGCGCTGAAGACCATACCCGTCCGGGTTGGCGTGGCAGGGGGAGAAAATAAAGCCGAAGCAATTGCCGCTGCAATGAAAGGCGGTTATATCAACGCACTGGTTACCGATCAGGACACAGCAGCGGCGATTTTACGTAGTTAAATTTGCATGACCTTATTACCGGGAATGATGGAGAACGTATAGAGGAACAGACAGAACGCATAAGCCGAGGATAATCTAATGGCTCGACTCTTTACCCCTTCAGAATCAAAGTATTACCTGATGGCGCTGGATGCAGGTACCGGAAGTATTCGGGCTGTGATATTCGACCTGGAAGGCAATCAAATAGCAGTGGGACAGGCGGAGTGGCGGCATCTGGCAGTACCGGACGTTCCTGGTTCTATGGAATTTGATCTCAACAAAAACTGGCAACTGGCGTGTGAGTGTATGCGCCAGGCGCTGCACAACGCCGGCATAGCCCCGGAGTATATCGCTGCCGTTTCGGCATGTTCGATGCGTGAAGGCATTGTTTTATATAATAATGAAGGAGCCCCGATCTGGGCCTGCGCCAATGTGGATGCCAGAGCGGCACGCGAAGTTAGCGAACTTAAAGAACTGCACAACAATACCTTTGAAAACGAAGTTTATCGCGCGACCGGACAAACACTGGCTTTAAGTGCCATCCCCAGATTACTTTGGCTGGCGCACCATCGTTCCGATATTTACCGTCAGGCATCAACCATCACCATGATCAGCGACTGGCTGGCCTATATGCTCAGCGGCGAACTGGCGGTGGATCCCTCTAACGCTGGCACCACGGGACTTCTTGATCTAACCACCCGTGACTGGAAACCTGCATTGCTGGATATGGCTGGCCTACGTGCCGATATTCTTTCTCCTGTCAAAGAAACCGGCACATTGCTGGGCGTGGTAAGTTCACAAGCGGCGGAACTCTGCGGTCTGAAGGCGGGCACTCCGGTGGTCGTTGGAGGAGGCGACGTGCAGCTTGGTTGCCTTGGGTTAGGCGTTGTGCGTCCGGCACAAACCGCGGTTCTTGGCGGCACATTCTGGCAGCAAGTTGTAAATTTAGCCGCGCCGGTGACAGACCCAGAAATGAACGTGCGCGTTAATCCTCATGTTATTCCTGGCATGGTACAAGCTGAATCTATAAGCTTTTTTACCGGACTCACCATGCGCTGGTTCCGCGATGCTTTCTGTGCCGAAGAAAAACTGATTGCCGAACGTTTAGGCATCGACACCTATACGCTGCTGGAAGAGATGGCCAGTCGGGTGCCGCCTGGGTCGTGGGGCGTAATGCCGATCTTCTCCGACAGAATGCGCTTTAAAACCTGGTATCACGCTGCGCCTTCCTTTATTAACTTGTCCATTGACCCGGATAAATGTAACAAAGCGACATTGTTCCGTGCGCTGGAAGAAAATGCGGCGATTGTATCAGCGTGTAACTTGCAGCAAATTGCTGATTTCTCGAATATTCATCCTTCATCGTTAGTCTTTGCAGGCGGAGGTTCAAAAGGGAAATTATGGAGTCAAATTCTCGCTGATGTCTCGGGATTACCCGTCAATATTCCGGTGGTCAAAGAAGCCACTGCATTAGGATGTGCCATTGCAGCTGGCGTCGGTGCCGGAATTTTTTCATCAATGGCAGAAACCGGAGAACGCCTGGTTCGCTGGGAACGGACGCACACACCAGACCCGGAAAAGCATGAACTTTATCAGGATTCACGCGATAAGTGGCAGGCAGTTTATCAGGATCAGCTGGGGCTGGTTGATCATGGACTGACGACGTCGTTATGGAAAGCGCCTGGGTTATAGTTTCATTGACAGCCACATCATGATGACCGTGGCTGTTAGTTTTTGAGTATAGTTATTCTTATTTCCCTTCTTTTAGAGCTGGCTTGTTAAAAGCCAGCTTGCAGATTCATCGTTCCATCACCAGTACTATATTCAAGAGAAAATTGCTATTTTTCTTAAAGCATTAAGCACAACCCTTATTTTATAGCGAATATTCCTAAAGACACTAATGGATGCAAAAGGGGTTTAATAAACTTCGATTTTTAGCAATTAGTGCTATTCTTTGTTAAATATGATGATGATAATTTTCCTATTGAAAGAAACAGTTTTCTTATTAAGCAACAATAACTCATAGTTCATATTTAAATAAAATAAGAACTATGCAATTTTTAATCTATCAATTCGAAAGCATTAGCAAATTAGCCAAATTGACACCTTCCCACCTCCAACTAACACTCAATACAGACCTCTGACAATTTAATAAGTTTCATTTTTAATGTCTGACGGCTCATCTCTTTCGTGGCTGTATTGTTTGTATATGGAGCGTTTATATGAATAGAATCTATCGCGTGATATGGAATTGCACTCTACAGGTATTTCAGGCCTGCTCGGAATTAACTCGCAGGGCAGGTAAAACATCGACGGTTAATTTGCGTAAATCCTCTGGACTGACAACGAAATTCAGTAGATTGACGCTGGGTGTTTTGCTGGCACTAAGCGGTTCAGCGTCTGGTGCAAGTCTGGAAGTTGATAATGATCAGATTACCAATATTGATACTGATGTTGCTTATGATGCCTACCTGGTTGGCTGGTATGGCACTGGAGTGCTTAATATTTTGGCTGGCGGTAATGCCTCCTTAACCACTATTACTACCAGCGTCATTGGCGCTAATGAGGACTCAGAGGGCACCGTTAATGTTTTGGGTGGCACCTGGCGATTGTATGATAGCGGAAATAATGCAAGGCCTTTAAATGTGGGTCAATCCGGAACGGGGACGCTGAATATTAAACAGAAGGGTCACGTCGATGGAGGCTATTTAAGATTAGGTTCTTCGACAGGAGGCGTCGGGACGGTCAATGTTGAGGGAGAGGACTCTGTTCTGACGACCGAATTATTCGAAATAGGTAGCTATGGCACAGGTTCATTAAATATTACGGATAAGGGTTACGTCACGAGTTCAATCGTCGCCATTTTAGGCTATCAGGCGGGCAGTAATGGCCAGGTTGTCGTTGAAAAGGGTGGCGAGTGGCTAATAAAAAATAATGATTCCTCAATTGAATTTCAAATTGGTAATCAAGGAACTGGGGAGGCGACTATTCGCGAGGGGGGGTTGGTTACGGCTGAAAATACGATTATCGGTGGCAATGCCACCGGTATCGGAACCCTGAATGTGCAGGATCAAGACTCTGTCATCACGGTACGCAGACTCTATAATGGATATTTCGGTAATGGCACAGTCAATATTTCCAATAATGGACTGATTAATAACAAAGAATATTCATTGGTGGGCGTTCAGGACGGTTCCCACGGTGTCGTCAACGTGACCGATAAAGGGCATTGGAATTTCCTCGGAACGGGCGAAGCTTTCCGCTATATCTATATCGGTGATGCTGGCGACGGTGAACTTAATGTCTCGAGTGAAGGCAAAGTAGATTCGGGAATTATCACTGCGGGGATGAAAGAAACAGGCACAGGCAACATTACTGTTAAGGATAAGAACTCCGTTATCACTAATCTCGGAACTAATCTTGGTTATGACGGCCACGGCGAAATGAATATCAGTAATCAGGGGCTTGTTGTCAGCAACGGAGGAAGTTCACTCGGTTATGGAGAAACCGGCGTCGGGAATGTCAGCATCACCACGGGGGGAATGTGGGAGGTCAATAAGAATGTCTATACCACCATTGGTGTTGCGGGCGTCGGAAACCTCAATATTAGCGATGGCGGTAAGTTCGTATCGCAAAATATTACTTTTTTGGGCGATAAAGCAAGCGGTATCGGCACACTGAACCTGATGGATGCGACATCATCGTTCGATACTGTGGGTATCAATGTCGGTAATTTTGGTAGCGGTATCGTAAATGTCAGTAATGGTGCCACCCTTAATTCAACGGGCTATGGATTTATCGGAGGAAATGCCTCCGGTAAGGGGATAGTTAATATTTCAACGGACAGTCTCTGGAATTTAAAGACATCATCTACTAACGCACAATTGCTACAGGTCGGTGTATTAGGCACGGGTGAACTGAATATTACCACCGGAGGTATAGTTAAAGCGCGTGATACACAGATAGCTCTCAATGACAAAAGTAAGGGCGACGTGAGGGTGGATGGGCAGAACTCTCTTCTTGAAACATTCAATATGTACGTAGGGACATCTGGTACGGGTACGTTAACCCTGACGAATAACGGTACGCTGAATGTCGAAGGTGGAGAAGTTTACTTAGGTGTTTTTGAGCCTGCTGTAGGAACGCTAAACATTGGTGCTGCTCACGGTGAGGCGGCGGCAGATGCCGGATTTATCACCAATGCGACGAAAGTGGAGTTTGGTCTTGGCGAAGGCGTTTTTGTCTTTAATCATACCAATAACAGTGATGCCGGCTACCAGGTCGATATGCTGATTACAGGTGACGATAAAGACGGAAAAGTGATCCATGATGCAGGCCATACGGTGTTCAATGCAGGGAATACTTATAGCGGTAAAACGCTGGTCAATGACGGCCTCCTGACCATTGCGTCTCATACGGCAGATGGGGTAACGGGCATGGGGTCGAGTGAAGTAACCATTGCAAACCCCGGTACGCTCGACATTCTCGCATCAACGAACAGTGCAGGAGATTACACGCTGACCAATGCGCTCAAAGGCGATGGCTTGATGCGAGTGCAGCTGTCATCCTCCGACAAGATGTTTGGCTTTACCCATGCAACAGGGACTGAATTCGCCGGTGTTGCCCAACTGAAAGACAGTACCTTCACTCTGGAACGCGACAACACCGCTGCGCTTACTCACGCGATGTTGCAGTCTGACAGTGAAAATACCACATCGGTAAAAGTTGGAGAGCAATCCATTGGTGGACTGGCCATGAATGGAGGTACCATCATTTTCGATACGGATATTCCTGCTGCGACGCTCGCGGAGGGATATATCAGCGTCGATACGCTGGTTGTCGGCGCGGGTGACTACACCTGGAAAGGCCGTAACTATCAGGTAAACGGGACGGGCGACGTGCTTATCGACGTGCCTAAACCGTGGAATGATCCCATGGCGAATAACCCTCTGACGACGCTCAATTTGCTGGAACACGACGATAGCCATGTCGGCGTTCAACTGGTGAAGGCGCAAACGGTTATTGGGTCGGGTGGCTCATTAACGTTACGTGATTTACAGGGCGACGAGGTGGAAGCGGACAAAACGTTACACATTGCGCAAAACGGAACGGTGGTCGCCGAGGGTGATTATGGATTCCGCCTCACGACCGCACCAGGTAATGGTTTGTACGTTAACTATGGGCTGAAAGCGCTGAACATCCATGGTGGGCAAAAGCTGACGTTAGCCGAACATGGCGGAGCCTATGGCGCAACGGCCGATATGTCGGCAAAAATCGGTGGTGAAGGGGATCTGGCAATCAATACGGTGCGACAGGTTTCGCTTTCCAACGGTCAGAACGACTATCAGGGGGCAACCTACGTTCAGATGGGGACATTACGTACCGATGCGGATGGTGCACTTGGCAACACCCGGGAACTGAACATCAGCAACGCGGCCATCGTCGATCTTAATGGATCGACGCAGACGGTAGAGACATTCACCGGGCAGATGGGTTCGACTGTTTTGTTCAAAGAGGGGGCGCTGACGGTAAATAAAGGTGGGATCAGTCAGGGTGAACTGACAGGTGGCGGAAACCTGAATGTTACAGGGGGAACGCTGGCTATCGAGGGGCTTAATGCACGCTACAATGCGTTAACCAGCATTAGCCCAAATGCGGAAGTCAGCCTCGATAATACTCAGGGGTTAGGCAGAGGAAATATTGCCAATGACGGTCTGTTAACGCTAAAAAACGTGACTGGCGAACTGCGTAATAGCATAAGCGGGAAGGGTATCGTGAGCGCAACCGCCAGGACAGGTGTAGAGTTGGATGGCGATAATAGCCGCTTTGTGGGGCAATTCAACATTGATACAGGCAGCGCGCTCAGCGTCAACGAGCAGAAAAACCTGGGTGATGCTTCCGTTATCAATAATGGCCTGCTCACCATCTCCACTGAGCGTAGCTGGGCGATGACGCACAGTATCAGCGGTAGCGGTGATGTGACAAAACTGGGTACCGGGATCCTGACTCTTAACAACGATTCCGCGGCGTATCAGGGTACGACGGATATCGTGGGGGGGGGAAATTGCTTTCGGTTCCGACTCTGCCATTAATATGGCAAGTCAACACATTAATATCCATAACAGCGGTGTGATGTCGGGAAATGTCACCACTGCAGGTGATATGAACGTTATGCCTGGGGGGGCACTGCGTGTCGCTAAAACCACTATCGGCGGCAACCTGGAGAATGGCGGCACGGTTCAAATGAATAGCGAAGGGGGGAAACCGGGGAATGTACTGACCGTTAACGGCAACTATACCGGAAACAATGGCCTGATGACGTTCAACGCGACGCTGGGCGGCGATAATTCGCCCACCGATAAGATGAACGTGAAAGGCGATACCCAAGGGAACACTCGCGTTCGGGTTGATAACATTGGCGGCGTCGGTGCACAAACGGTCAACGGTATTGAACTCATTGAGGTTGGCGGTAATTCTGCAGGTAACTTCGCGCTGACCACCGGAACTGTCGAAGCTGGGGCTTACGTCTACACGCTGGCTAAAGGGAAGGGGAATGACGAGAAAAACTGGTATCTGACCAGTAAATGGGACGGCGTAACGCCAGCGGATACACCCGATCCCATCAATAATCCCCCTGTTGTGGATCCGGAAGGCCCATCAGTTTATCGCCCGGAGGCCGGAAGCTATATCAGCAACATTGCCGCAGCCAACTCGCTGTTTAGCCATCGTTTACACGACCGTCTGGGTGAGCCGCAGTATACAGATTCACTGCATTCTCAGGGGTCGGCAAGCAGTATGTGGATGCGTCATGTCGGAGGGCACGAACGTTCAAGGGCCGGTGACGGTCAGCTAAATACTCAGGCTAACCGCTATGTATTGCAGCTAGGCGGCGATTTGGCGCAGTGGAGTAGCAACGCGCAGGATCGCTGGCATCTTGGCGTGATGGCAGGCTACGCCAATCAGCACAGTAATACTCAGAGTAATCGTGTGGGTTATAAATCGGATGGGCGCATCAGCGGTTACAGCGCTGGGCTGTACGCGACCTGGTATCAGAACGATGCGAATAAGACCGGCGCTTATGTTGACAGCTGGGCGCTGTATAACTGGTTTGATAACAGCGTCAGTTCCGATAACCGTTCTGCTGACGACTATGATTCTCGCGGTGTGACGGCCTCTGTTGAGGGTGGGTATACCTTTGAAGCGGGAACATTTAGCGGCAGCGAAGGGACGCTGAATACCTGGTACGTCCAGCCACAGGCGCAAATCACCTGGATGGGTGTGAAAGATTCCGACCATACCCGGAAAGACGGAACGCGCATTGAAACGGAAGGCGACGGAAATGTGCAAACGCGACTTGGGGTGAAAACCTACCTGAACAGCCATCACCAGCGTGACGATGGTAAACAGCGTGAGTTCCAGCCTTACATTGAAGCGAACTGGATCAACAATAGCAAAGTCTACGCCGTGAAGATGAATGGTCAAACCGTAGGCCGTGAAGGTGCGCGTAATCTCGGTGAAGTACGTACCGGGGTTGAGGCGAAAGTAAATAACAACCTTAGCCTGTGGGGGAATGTCGGTGTGCAACTAGGTGATAAAGGCTATAGCGATACTCAGGGCATGCTGGGAGTGAAATATAGCTGGTAAACCGTATAAGCCGCATGTCGAGATGGCATGCGGCTTAATATTGCCGACTTCAAACGGCGCATCAACGCCTTATTTAAATCCTCCTTTTTATCCGCGATCGCGGATATCGCAGCGTTTATCCCGTAGAGCGGATAAGATGTGTTTCCAGATTGACTTATCCTCACTAAAGGATAAAACTTATAATATCCCCTTAAGCGGATAAACTTGCTGTGGACGTATGACATGATGAGCTTTCAGAAGATCTATAGCCCAACGCAATTGGCGAATGCAATGAAACTGGTTCGCCAGCAAAATGGCTGGACGCAGAGCGAGCTGGCGAAAAAAATTGGTATTAAGCAGGCGACGATTTCCAATTTCGAAAACAACCCTGACAATACCACGCTCACGACATTTTTTAAGATTTTACAGTCGCTTGAACTCTCAATGACGCTATGCGACGCGAAAAATGCCTCGCCAGAATCAACAGAACAGCAAAATCTGGAGTGGTAATGCCTAAACTTGTCACTTGGATGAACAACCAGCGGGTAGGCGAGTTAACGAAGTTAGCCAACGGCGCGCACACCTTTAAGTATGCACCGGAGTGGTTAGCAAGCCGTTATGCCAGACCGTTGTCACTTTCGCTGCCATTGCAGAGGGGGAATATCACCTCTGATGCCGTATTTAACTTCTTCGATAACCTGTTACCCGATAGCCCGATTGTACGTGACCGGATCGTTAAACGTTATCATGCCAAATCCAGACAACCGTTTGATTTATTGTCAGAAATAGGGCGAGACAGCGTTGGTGCCGTGACGTTAATACCCGAAGACGAAACCGTAACGCATCCGATAATGGCATGGGAAAAGCTTACTGAAGCCAGACTTGAAGAAGTATTAACGGCTTATAAAGCAGATATCCCGCTAGGCATGATTAGAGAAGAAAATGACTTTCGCATCTCGGTTGCTGGCGCACAGGAGAAGACAGCACTGCTCAGAATAGGCAATGACTGGTGCATTCCGAAAGGAATAACGCCGACGACGCACATCATTAAATTACCGATTGGCGAAATCAGGCAGCCCAATGCGACGCTCGATCTCAGCCAAAGCGTTGATAATGAGTATTACTGTCTGCTGCTGGCGAAAGAACTTGGGTTGAATGTTCCGGACGCAGAAATCATTAAAGCGGGAAATGTGCGCGCGTTAGCGGTCGAACGTTTTGACAGGCGTTGGAATGCTGAGCGAACGGTTTTACTTCGCTTGCCACAGGAGGATATGTGTCAGACATTCGGTTTACCTTCATCGGTGAAATATGAATCAGATGGAGGCCCAGGCATCGCGCGGATCATGGCTTTTTTGATGGGGTCCAGCGAGGCGCTGAAAGATCGCTATGATTTTATGAAATTCCAGGTCTTCCAGTGGTTGATTGGCGCAACGGACGGTCATGCAAAAAACTTCTCCGTATTTATTCAGGCTGGCGGCAGTTATCGACTCACGCCATTTTACGACATCATTTCAGCATTTCCGGTCCTTGGCGGTACGGGAATACACATCAGCGATCTCAAACTGGCAATGGGGCTTAACGCATCCAAAGGCAAAAAAACGGCAATCGATAAAATTTATCCGCGACATTTTTTGGCGACAGCAAAGGTGCTGAGATTCCCGGAAGTGCAGATGCATGAAATCCTGAGTGACTTTGCCAGAATGATTCCAGCAGCACTGGATAACGTGAAGACTTCATTACCGACAGATTTTCCGGAGAACGTGGTGACGGCAGTTGAAAGCAATGTGTTGAGGTTGCATGGACGGTTAAGCCGAGAATACGGTAGTAAGTGAGATATGGGGTTTGGTCATTGTTAATGAGCATGACAATCATGACCGCCAACGACTGGATTCTTCCTTGGTTTATATTGGTGCGCATAATGTACGACACGTTATGTTGAAATGGCCGCTGCGAAAATCCCCCCCGCAGCGGCCTCTTTAGCATAACGTCATTGTGCGCATCAATCTGATTTGAATGAACTGGAAAGAATGGTATTTACCTCCTTATTTTTTTGAGAGCTAAATATTATCACAGTGTCTCTATATTTTTCAGAACCCTCTAGTTTTAAGCGGAACTTGATATTAAAGTCTTGCATGCTCATACCAGGAGTGACTTTTCGACTTATTTCTATTTTTTTACTTTGCATTGAAGGTATGATGGATTTACTTGGCTTTCCTTCATAGATAAAATATTTTTTGCTCAAAGATTTATTTAATTTTATGTATTTATCGTAGTCAGAATATATAAATTTATCAAAAATAATATTGTGTTCCTTGGTGTAACTATCTTCATCTCTTGGAATGAAAGAAATATTCACATTTAGGTTATCGATTTGATTATTCCTGACAATAAAAGCATACGTTGCAATACCATCATTTACGTCAAAGGAATTTAATGATATTGGCGTGTCATTTCCTTTAAATTTGAATTTATCAACAGCATCGTAGTTTGTATAGTCATCAAACGAAAATCCATTATCATTAAATTCATGATAGTTATACCAGTTAATGAATTCCTCGCTTTTCTTAAACACGGTCGGTATAAGAAAGAAGAATAAAATCATAAAGATAAAAACAGCGCCCCATGCTACATAGGTAGCGCCACTGGCAGGGACATCAGCAAGTTTTGTATAACAACGACCATCCTTATCATCTGACTTTATAATAGGCAAAAAGTCTCCAGAATACTTATATTGACTTTCAACCTCAACCACAAAAAAGTATTGTGAATCAGAGAGAATTCTATCTATTGTTAGCTTTTTATTTGCAATTGAAAAAGACTCATAATCTGATGAAAGCACTTTGATCGATTGAGCTTGTGGGAATGATATTTCTACGTTACTTTCCTTTTCCTTTCCTTTATTAAATACAGTCACTGTATATCGTAAGTTACGACTATTACCTATGGGATAATACATGGGGTGGTCTATGAGCAAATACAGCTGCCTTGTTCTAAAGAGAGAGAAAAATCTTCCTGATATCCATGTAAGTACAGCAGTCACTAAACCCGTAATAACATCGCTTAATGAGAAATTCATTTCAAAGTCTCAGCTACCATGCGTAGTAAAAGTAAGATATATGTTTAACTATTTTGCTTTGCAACTCTAACGTATGTTGCTCAAGAACAGGCCGCGAAGCGGTTCGGGGTTCTGTGACACCCGAACTTTACCCCGGTTTCCCGGGGCACATTATCATCTTGGCGGCTTCATTTTTCGTCCAGAAATGTTCTGAATTGTATTCTGGAGATTGAGTAACTCTGTCATTCTTTCAATAAAAACAACATCTTCCAAACGCATGTCTTTTATCGCAGCGATGACCCTGATCTTTACTTCATGATCGGCTGAGCTATCTGTAGCTCCTTTAATTTCGTACCTGGCTGTTGGCTCAACTAATTTCATATCTGCGGACACGGTTTCAATTTCATAACCTGCGTCGTTTCCAAACGCCAACCAAACCGGATTCCTTCCTGTAGCTTTTGCAATCTGTCGAATTTCGATGAGTTTCGGTTCACGGTCACCAGATGCCAGGCGTTTCAATGTACTGACACTGATCCCGGTTTCATTTTCAATATCATCGTACGTGAAGTTCTGAAGAATCGATTGTTTGATCCTTTCTGCGCATGCTTTGTCTGCTGCCATTACCAGTGAACTCTCTGTTTTATTCATACAGGCATTCATTCTACCTCCTGTTTTTAGCATGCTGACACCGAGGGTCAGTTTTGACATTTTACGGTATCAATTATATTGACACTGAGATCTCTCCAATTTAGTATAACTGACACCGTTAAAGATCAGTTTAGACCCTTGCGCGTCAATTCCGGGAGACACATGTTTTTTGACTGGCTTACCATCGAACAGGACTTTGGTTACCAGCTTCCTATCCTGGGTGAAGTGGCTTATCAGCGCATTCAGCTTGAAACAGGGGAGGCCGGTTCACTGAATCAGCCTGTGTTTCAACATAAAGGATCTTTTTGCGATCAGGTTTCGATATCGATTAAAGGTTCGATTCTGAAAATGTCGGGAAATCCATCCCGATGGAACAGACTGGACAATTTGTTTGGTCACACTTCTGTTGATGCCTGTGTGCAGGTATACAACCGGATCCTGAATGACCTTGGTCTGCCGGAATTCACAAAATGTACGAAATTGTGGCAGAGACAGGCAAGTGAAACTGAAAAGGCCGGAACGGTTACTGATGGCGCATGTATTCGTGAAATTCACATTACATCCAACCGAACAGTCGGAGCAGATAATGTAGATGACTATATATCGGGCCTTTCAACATTACGGTATCGCAATAGTGAACCGCGATTACACAGCAACGGTAAATCAGTTGACTGGCTATCCAAAAAAGGAAACGCCTTGCTCATTTATCCGACTGTATATAACAAAGCACATGAAATTAAGCTTCACTCCCTTAATAAAATAAAGAATAAATTCGGGGATTCATCAGCTGAAGTTTCATACATCAAAAAGATTATTGATTTCTGTCAGGAACAGGGCGTAGTCAGATTTGAGCAAAAACTTAAATCCCGGTATCTGCAACGTAACCATCTTATTTACTGGGGGCTTTCCGACTATTCAATACTCAATAATTTACATGATGATTTTTTAGCTCTTGATAAAAAGCTTATGGTGACGTCGATGGATTTTGAAACGATTAGTGAACATTTAATCAGTGAAGGCATTGTTGACTCAACTCGATCAGCGAATACCACTGCGATGTATGCTATCCAGTGGATGCACGGTCACTCATTTGATTTTTCTAAAACACAGGTGCAAACCCATCGTGCCAGGCTTAGAAAAATAGGTATTGACATTGCTCAGCGATGTAATATTTCCAAATTTAGCCCCGTTATTGTTAAGAAAGTGAGAGAAGTATCAGTAAGTGAATGCTTTATTCCATCATGGTATGTGAAACCACGTTATTTGCATGTTGCATAAGAGGATATTTAAATGATTAAGATTGAAATTAAACAGTCTCAGGCCATTGCCGATACGCGTTCTGGCGTGTCGAAGTCGACCGGGCAGGCGTATACAATTAATGAGCAGTCTGCATATATTTTTCTTGGCCAGGATTATCCACAACTCTTCAAGTTGAATCTTGACGCGGGTCAGGCACCATACCCGGCGGGATTATATACATTACATCCATCCAGTATTTACGTCGGTGATTTCCAGAAATTACGGGTAGGAAGAATCGTTCTGATTCCATATCAGGAAAATAAAGAACAGACTAAATAAGGTATCGCTATGGCTTCTCAGAATATAATGACTGGTAAGATTTGTGATGGCAATACTGAGCAGAACTGCCAGATAATAACATTAAATTCCTCTGAGTTGCCATATCAGCAGCTCCCTCCGGCAGAAGATATTGCACTGGTATGGGGAACTGCTTTTACCTCTGTAATCGTCCTTTATTTAGTATCACACTGTATTGGACTCGTTTTAAATATGATAAAGAGAGCCTAATTATGAAAAAGACCTTTTTGAAATCAGCTGTTGTTATTGCTTCCGTAGTACCTTTTCTGGCTAATGCAGCAGAGTCTGCCGGAGTGGATTTTACTGCATTGACTAATGCAGTGTCATTCGACAGTGTAATTGTGGCAATTATGTCCGTAGCCGGCATTTTGGTTGGTCTTTATGCCTCCATTGCCGGGGCAAAAACAGTTCTGCGTATGATCCGTGGGGCCTGATAATACGGGCAGGGGAAACCCTGCCTTCAGGAGTTTCTGTGATATTACATTTCTGGCTAATTACCTGTTTTCTCTGGGGTCTTCTTTGTGCCTGGGCAGTTATAAAAGGATTAGGAGGGTAAATGAAAACTCTTTTAATTGCATTGTTGTTATCTATCATTAGCTTTTATTCATACAGTGCAGAGAACGCAGCTGTTATTAATCAGACCATTTCAGGAACCATTAAAAACAAAATTACACAGCGTGGTTTCTCAGCGAATGATCCTCGATACTACGGAACATTAAAAGGTATTTCAGGTTATCTAAATTCTACCGCTTCAGGTTCGAAAGCTTATACCGTTGCAGGTGTCTCTGGTCGTTCGTGGTTATCAGTTGGACTCAGAGGGGCTTTGTTAAGCCGCGGTACGCTTATAGCTCTTGCCGCTTCCGGTGCGGTGGCATGGCTAATTGAAACTGAGGACTCCGTACAAATCAAAGTAAAAGAAATAACGGGAGAGCAGGGTGTTAAAGGGTTTTACTGGAATATTGGCGCAGAAAGCTATGTTACAGCAACTGAGGGAGCTCAGTCGATATGCCAGCATAATCCGACGTTCTGTCAGACATACATAGTTGAGCAATATAATGCAGACCCGACAAGGTCTGATTTAAGAACCATCAAATTTTATATTGATTCATCTAAAACACAGCTTTGGGCATCACGAACTGCAAACCTTGTTTCCTGCGGTACAAATAAGGTTATGCCTACATGTCAGCCTGATTATGTGCCGGGTAGTAATGAAGTAATTAAAACCGTTAGCGTACAGGATGCTATTAATAGCATTTCAGATACGGAAATGCAGACAGATCTTTCGCCAGAAGTTATTTCTGATGTTGTGAATAATGCATGGCAAAAAGCAGCCTCCGAAGCAGGGTATTCTGGTTTTGCATACGACCACACCAGACCAGTGACAGCGCGTGATGTAACTGCTTCAACTGGTGCTGCAAAGCCCGCTGTATCTGACTTTCTCAAACCGTCAGACAAACCCGATTTTACACTACCTGCTGACACAACAGGGACAACACCAACCAATCCATCGACAGGAGAACAGGTTAATCTTGGTGATGATCCTGGTATTGGGCCGCCTGAACTGGAAAATATACCTGCAGGTACTGAAATTTTATCTCCATTATTATCATTCAACCCCTTTGAAGATTCAGCCGGTGCACTTAATGCAGAAAGCGAAAGAATTAAATATGCGGAGTGTCCAAAACCTGTACTGGAGGTTTTTAACGGACAATATAAGTTAGAAACACATTGTACATTACTAAATAATAACGCTGCGATGATTGGTGTTATTTTTCTGTTCATTTACTCAATAGCAGCGTTCAGAATTATCCTTTCTGCATAAAGGTGATTTATGTTTGGCATCATGACCTCTGTTTTATATGGCGTTCTTGGGTTTTTATTGCGCTCAGTTATTGTGAAGTTTACGGTGTTTTTTGCATTGTATTTTATTGTGCAGGAATTCGTGCCGCTTATTCTCGATATGGTTAATCGCCAACTCCCACTTCTTGCGTTAATTTCAAGTATTCCAGATAGCCTGAAATATTTCTTCTCTGTTTTTAAAGTTATAGATGGGATTAACATAATACTTTCAGCTTTTGTGACTCGCTTTATTATTCGTCGAATTCCGGTAATAGGATAATTTTATGGCTGTATCATTGTATATGGGTGTGATGGGGAGCGGTAAAACATACGAGGTTGTTTACAGTGTTATTATCCCTGCGGTTTCAGCAGGCCGCCGTGTAATCACCAATATCAAAGGGATAAATGAAGAGAAAATACATGAGTATTGTCGTTCTAAATTCAAGACTAAGCAGCCTGGTCGTGTTGTTTTCGCATCGACGGATGAAATATTAAAGGATGATTTCTTCCCTTTTTACTCTGATGATGAATCTTCAGAACAAAAAGCAGCATTTTGTGAATATGGTGATCTGATTTGTCTTGATGAATTATGGTCAATATGGCCATCGGACTCAAAACTATCTGAGGCACATAAAAGATTTATTTCAATGCACCGTCATATGACACATGCTGTTAGTGGGGTATCATGTGATTTGGTCATCATCAATCAGGGTGTAGATGGTGTACCCCGGTATCTTAAAGAGCGTATTGAATCGACATACCGGATGACCAAGCTAAAATCTCTGGGGCTATCAAAGTCATATCGTGTCGATGTTTTTTCTGGTGCCAAGGTATTCAAAAATAATAAAGTCAGTACTCGTAACTATCAGTACAAAAAAGCCGTTTTTGAATTATACAAATCTTATGAAACCACTAACGGAATGGAAGCGACAACAGACTCTAGACAAAACGTTTTTTCATCCGCCTTTCTTTGGGTAAAAATTGCATTTTTATTATTTATTGTACTGGCTTCTATATATTCAATAAGAACGGTCTGGGTGGATATTAGAGGTGAGTCAGTACCAGAGCCGAAACATACCGAACCGGAAGTTGTACTGCCTTCATCAGCAAAGATTGCGAAACCTGATGCCCCGTACTCAAAGCGCTGGCGTATTGCCGGGGAGTTAAAATCAGATTATGTCAGCAAGGTTGTTCTTACAGACAGCAATGGTCGGTTTAGAACGCTACCGGCAAATCAGTTCGACGGAGAAGGTTTTACTTTAAGTGGAATCATTGATGGTGAAATTGTCACCTATTTTACTGGGGGTTAATATGAAATTATTTTATATCATAATAGTGGTATTTATGATTCCACCTGCATTATCAAAAGGCGTTATACTGAATCTCTCAGGATTAACGCTTAATGATGCCATTACTTTGTTTTATACTGAAGTTATGAGAAAACCGTTCATGGTTTCTCCTGAACTTATCACGGACAAACGACAAGTTAATTTCAATATTACGCCAGATATGGATGAGTATACGTTTATTATGCGTTATCTCCAGAATGCCGGAGTCTCTGTAGCCAGAAAAAATGGTGTGGATTACTTTTATCTCCAGGAGAAAAAAGTATACGAAGCCCCGAAATATTCTTTTGTTTACACACCACAGTACCGTTCTGTTGCTTATCTGGCTGATATTCTTCAGTCACAAGTGAGCGGGTCATTTTCAAATGGTGGGCAAATAGGGAATGGCGATGTTTCTCCTGCGATGATTAAAGACAATACCGCATCCGATTTTTTGAGCAGAAATGGGGATGTACTTGTTTTTTACGGTACGAAAAAAGACATTCAGCGGGTCGAAGATTTGCTTCCTCTTATCGACCGGGCCGCCGAAGAAGTTATTGTCGCCGGGTACGTGTTTGAGGTTCAGACGTCTGAGCGAAATGGTTCTGGCCTGGCACTGGCTGCCAAACTTATGTCGGGAAAATTCACAATAGAAACGGGTACTGCACAAGGACTCAGCAACTTTGTCCGTTTCAGTTCTGGATCGCTCGATGCACTTTATGAGTTGTTCAGAACAGACAGCCGTTTTCACGTCGTCAGTTCGCCACAATTGCGGGTCAGAAATGGCTCTAAAGCATCATTTTCTGTGGGATCTGACGTGCCGGTACTCGGTCAGGTCAGCTATGTTGATGGTCGTCCGGTTCAGTCCATTGATTATCGTTCAAGTGGCGTAATTTTTAACGTTCAGCCGCAAATCCGGGCTGCTACGATTGACCTTAATATTCATCAGCAACTGTCTAATTTTGCAAAAACAGAGACTGGGGTGAATAACAGCCCGACGCTCATTAAACGGGAGGTGAACACCGATGTTTCGCTCAAGGATGGCGACATAATTTTACTTGGTGGTCTGGCTGAGAATAAAGACAGTAATGCAGATACGGGCCTGTCATTTTTGCCGTCATGGTTCGGAACAACGGCAACTGAAAAAGCAAAAACAGACATCATTATTGTACTTCAGGCCAGAAAAATCAGGCGGTGAGAGCAGGGCGGCCAGCCCCGCAGCTCCGTGAGGAGCTGGCCGTACTGAGACACCGACTGTTGATTGATTGTGTAAATCATGAACGGCGTGATTTGCGCATGCGCAAATTTCTCGTCAATTCTTATGGGGAATCTATGGCTACAAAGTTGAAGTTTATCCGACTGAAAATTGAAGATGAGTTAATCCAGCCGGTTAATAATCTGGCAGGCATTCGCGATGAGTTAAAGGCCGACATAGCCAGTGAAATCGTTGAGTGGTATCTGAACCAACGAAAAGCAGGGCATGTACACATACGGTACTTCTCCAGTCCGAAAGGCTCAGATTATCAGGGGATCTGGTTCCATCCGGATACGATCAAACGAGCGAAACAGCAGGCCGAAGACGATCAACAACCGTTAAACCGACTGATTTATACGGCTCTGGCCCGTTACTTTGAACAATCGATCTAACATGCTCAAAGTGATAATTTGTGCATGCGCAAATCCGCATCTGACAGGATGATTAGTTATGCAGCAATTTGATGTGTCTCATCCGGGCGAAATTATTGCCAGAGAGTTGGCTGAGATGGGCATTAGTGTTAACCGATTTATCGAAGAAACTGGCATCCAGCCAGCTTTTTTAGAAGGGAAAATGGCGTTAACCGCTGAGCAGGCCGTTCCGATCGTAGCAATAATGGGAAGCACTCCTGATTTTTGGTTACGTCTTCAGTATGCATATGATCTGCGACAGCAGAAAAATAAAGCAGAAGCAGGCAAATATGACGATCACAGCTGAAAAAATTGAAAAAAGTTTGAAGCAGGTCAGACGTGAACGGGATGCCTGGGAAAACAGCACATCCCGTACAGGCATAAATCAATATAGACTGATGTGTATTCTTGAGTCCTTACTGGAAGATCTTGGACCAGAAGGCATCGATATCCAGGATGAAATTAAGTAAGAGTTTGCGCATGCGCAAATTGACGGTGCTTAGGAGGTATCGGTGAAAATATTCAAAATCGACGTCACGTAGGTTCTGCCACAAAATCGAGTTTAAGTGATTTTGCGCATGCGCAAATGTAGTGATAGATCATTTAAGAACGCGACGAAATGCCGGAAATTCTTTCCGGTGTTTTGGCGGGTTGGACAAGCCGTAGGCGCGTCAGTATGCAGTTTATTGGTATCTGCGTTGGTGAAGGAACTTTCCGGGGCTATCGGCGACCTGGGCAATCATGACCGCCAACGACTGGATTCTTCCTTGGTTTATATTGGTGCGCATAATGTATATTATGTTAAATCATGTCTGAGTGATGCGAAGTGCTTTTCTGGTAGTCGTTATTCGTTCAGGGTTCAAGAACTTAAGCCTCTCCTCTTTCATAATTGGCCTGTGCATGGAGAAATAGCCTGGTTATTCCCTGCCCCATGCTAAGAGCGCAGTGTCTGTCGCATAGACACTGCATACGAAAACACCAGAGGGTGCTGTTACTTATTTAAGGACGGATCAAGCGGGAATGAGTCCACTCCGGTATCAGAAATGGCTACGTCTCAATGAAGTCAGGCGACAGATGCTGAATGAACATTACGATGTCACCACAGCAGCCTATGCTGTCGGTTACGAAAGCTATCCCATTTCAGTCGGGAATATTCGCGGATGTTTGGAGAGTCACCCAAGAGAGATATTACCAGGTTAAGAAAGTCTGTCGGACAGCTTTAATAAACCCTGCACTTATCTGTTTAGAGCAATTCGGTGTTAGTTTCAGCAAGCAAACATTAACCATAGCTAATGATTTATAGCCATATTAACCATTGGTAGCTCTTGACCTTTCCTGACACTTCCCTTGTTCGCAATAATATTCTGTTTAGTCACGGTTTATAAATAACATGCATAATGAAATCGTCATGTTATTTAGCGACATAAAATGTTTTTGCAAATACTCTCTTCAACAAGTGCAGCAATAAACTTGTTGTGGAACCAATATCCAGGTCGCAGGATATCGCTATTCTACGCAAGGTTTTTATAACTTATCCGACAGTGCCTACAGTCGAATGAGTGGTTACACCGTCAAGCCTCCTACCGGAGACACCAATGAGCAGACACAATTTATTGATTATTTTAATCTGTTCTACAGTAAGCGTGGTCAGGAACAAATAAGCATCTCTCAGCAGCTTGGAAATTACGGTACGACATTTTTCAGTGCCAGTCGCCAAAGTTACTGGAACACGTCACGCAGCGACCAGCAAATATCATTTGGATTAAATGTGCCGTTTGGTGATATTACGACTTCGCTGAATTACAGCTATTCCAATAATATATGGCAAAACGATCGGGATCATTTACTCGCTTTTACGCTTAATGTTCCCTTCAGTCATTGGATGCGTACAGACAGTCAGTCGGCATTTCGTAATTCAAACGCCAGTTACAGTATGTCAAACGATTTGAAAGGCGGCATGACCAATCTATCGGGGGTTTATGGCACTCTGCTGCCGGATAATAACCTGAATTATAGCGTTCAGGTCGGTAACACCCACGGAGGTAATACATCGTCTGGCACCAGTGGTTACAGTTCTCTTAATTATCGTGGAGCTTATGGTAATACTAATGTCGGTTACAGTCGGAGTGGTGACAGCAGCCAGATTTATTACGGAATGAGTGGTGGGATTATTGCTCATGCTGATGGCATCACCTTTGGACAGCCGCTGGGCGACACAATGGTTCTGGTTAAGGCTCCTGGTGCTGATAATGTCAAAATAGAGAACCAGACCGGAATTCATACCGACTGGCGTGGCTATGCCATATTACCATTTGCGACAGAATATAGAGAAAACCGTGTTGCTCTTAACGCGAATTCCCTTGCAGATAATGTTGAACTGGATGAAACCGTGGTCACTGTCATCCCAACTCACGGTGCTATTGCCAGAGCAACATTTAATGCACAAATCGGCGGGAAAGTATTAATGACGTTGAAGTACGGTAATAAGAGCGTTCCATTCGGTGCAATTGTCACACACGGAGAGAATAAAAATGGCAGCATTGTCGCGGAAAATGGTCAGGTTTATCTGACTGGACTTCCACAGTCAGGGCAATTACAGGTTTCATGGGGCAAAGATAAAAACTCAAACTGTATTGTCGAGTACAAGCTTCCTGAAGTTTCTCCTGGTACCTTACTGAACCAGCAGACAGCAACCTGTCGCTAAGGAACAATAGATTATGAAATACAATAACATTATTTTCCTCGGTTTATGTCTGGGGTTAACCACCTATTCTGCTTTATCCGCAGATAGCGTTATTAAAATTAGCGGGCGCGTCCTCGATTATGGCTGCACAGTCTCATCGGATTCGCTTAATTTTACCGTAGATCTCCAAAAAAACAGTGCCAGACAATTTCCAACGACCGGTAGCACAAGTCCAGCCGTCCCTTTTCAGATTACGTTAAGTGAATGCAGCAAAGGGACAACGGGGGTTCGGGTTGCATTTAACGGTATTGAGGATGCAGAAAATAATACTTTGTTGAAACTGGATGAAGGAAGCAATACGGCCTCCGGTTTGGGTATAGAAATATTGGACGCAAATATGCGTCCGGTGAAACTAAATGATCTTCATGCCGGGATGCAGTGGATCCCACTGGTACCAGAACAGAACAATATTTTGCCTTACTCCGCTCGTCTGAAGTCAACTCAGAAGTCCGTCAATCCGGGACTGGTGAGGGCTTCGGCAACCTTTACCCTTGAATTTCAATAATCAGAGTCAGATATGAAAAGACTTCACAAGAGGTTCCTGTTAGCTACGTTTTGCGCGTTATTCACAGCAACTCTCCAGGCCGCCGATGTCACTATCACTGTTAATGGTCGGGTAGTCGCTAAACCCTGCACTATTCAAACCAAAGAAGCTAACGTTAATCTCGGGGATCTTTATACGCGCAATCTGCAACAACCTGGTTCTGCATCTGGCTGGCACAATATTACTTTGTCATTAACCGATTGTCCGGTTGAAACAAGTGCAGTGACGGCAATCGTGACAGGTTCAACTGACAATACGGGTTATTACAAAAATGAAGGTACTGCCGAAAATATTCAGATAGAGCTGAGGGATGACCAGGATGCTGCGTTAAAAAATGGCGATAGCAAAACGGTTATTGTTGATGAGATCACTCGTAATGCACAGTTTCCACTTAAGGCAAGAGCTATCACGGTGAATGGAAACGCAAGCCAGGGAACGATCGAGGCGCTAATCAATGTGATCTACACCTGGCAATAACGTCGATTCGATTTTCTTAGCCTTCTTTTTAAATCAATTTTTAACCTTAGGATATATCATGGGTAAAACAATCAGTATAAAGGTCCTGTTCGGTATTTATCTTCTATTAATGGCAGGCAAAGTTTTTGCCTTCAGTTGTAATGTCGATGGCGGGTCAAGTATTGGAGCAGGTACAACCTCTGTTTATGTTAATCTCGACCCTGTAATACAGCCGGGCCAGAATCTGGTTGTAGACTTGTCTCAGCATATAAGTTGCTGGAATGATTACGGCGGCTGGTACGACACTGATCATATAAACCTGGTACAAGGCTCAGCTTTCGCAGGCTCCCTACAGTCATATAAAGGATCGCTGTACTGGAATAATGTGACCTACCCCTTCCCGTTGAAGACAAATACCAACGTATTGGATATTGGTGATAAGACACCGATGCCATTACCGTTAAAACTCTATATTACCCCAGTTGGGGCGGCCGGTGGAGTTGTCATAAAAGCGGGGGAAGTCATTGCCCGTATTCATATGTATAAAATTGCAACATTAGGAAGCGGAAATCCGCGTAATTTTACGTGGAATATTATTTCAAATAACAATGTTGTTATGCCAACAGGCGGCTGCACCGTTGATAGTCGTAATGTCACCGTGGATCTCCCGGACTTTCCTGGAAGCGCAGAAATACCCCTTGGCGTATATTGCTCAAGCGAACAAAAGCTCTCATTTTATCTTTCGGGTGCCACCACTGACAGTAGCCGACAAGTGTTTGCTAACACAGCACCTGATGCAACAAAAGCATCGGGAGTGGGTGTCACTCTAATGCGTAATGGAAAAATACTGGCTACGGGAGAAAATGTCTCCCTGGGGACAGTAAATAAAAGCAAAGTACCTCTGGGTTTAAGCGCAACCTATGGACAAACAGGAAACAAGGTTTCAGCCGGAACCGTCCAGTCAGTCATTGGTGTCACTTTTATCTATGAATAATTGTGATTTTGACCTTAGTCTATGCGCTCCATTCACGAAAATTGCGCGGATAATTATTTTGTGAAGGCTATTAGCCTACACCTGTAAGAAAATCCGCGCACAATTGAAGCCAGAGTCTTATTTTTTATATTGAAAAATATGTTAATTTAAACACTATGAGAGATGATGCTTAACTTATCGTATTTAATCTATTGTTTAACGATAATAGATTAAAAATAGAAAGAGAGTAGTCCCCTACTCTTATATATCCATGTTGGCGATAATCCCTTTGTATGTACTGTGCATCATCGCTATTACAAATCCTAATAATTCATTTCCACACAGGATAAGTAGATGAAGAAAAAAATTGAATCCTACCAGGGTGCTGCAGGTGGTTGGGGTGCTGTTAAATCCGTAGCGAATGCAGTACGTAAGCAGATGGATATACGCCAGGATGTTATTGCCATGTTTGACATGAATAAGCCAGAGGGCTTTGACTGTCCGGGTTGTGCATGGCCAGATCCTAAGCACAGTGCGTCATTCGACATTTGTGAAAACGGCGCAAAAGCAATCGCCTGGGAAGTCACGGATAAGCAGGTAAACGCCTCTTTCTTTGCTGAGAATACGGTTCAATCATTACTTACCTGGGGAGACCACGAGCTTGAGGCTGCGGGGCGACTCACTCAGCCTTTGAAATATGATGCCGTCAGCGACTGTTACAAGCCATTAAGCTGGCAACAAGCTTTCGACGAAATTGGCGCACGCCTTCAAAGCTATAGTGATCCCAATCAGGTTGAATTCTATACTTCGGGCCGCACTTCCAATGAAGCTGCCTTTCTTTATCAGCTTTTTGCCCGTGAATACGGGAGCAATAACTTTCCCGACTGCTCCAACATGTGCCATGAACCGACAAGCGTGGGTTTGGCAGCGAGTATCGGTGTAGGTAAAGGGACCGTGTTGCTGGAAGACTTTGAGAAGTGCGATTTAGTCATTTGCATTGGGCATAACCCTGGTACAAACCACCCTCGCATGCTGACTTCGTTGCGCGCTTTAGTGAAACGGGGAGCGAAAATGATCGCCATCAATCCTCTACAGGAACGTGGCCTGGAGCGATTTACCGCACCGCAAAACCCGTTTGAAATGCTGACGAACTCTGAGACTCAGTTGGCCAGTGCCTACTATAACGTGCGCATTGGTGGCGATATGGCGTTGCTCAAGGGGATGATGCGCCTGTTAATTGAGCGCGATGATGCTGCAAGCGCCGCAGGTCGGCCTTCATTGCTTGATGACGAGTTTATTCAAACGCATACCGTCGGCTTTGACGAGCTACGCCGTGACGTTCTCAATTCCGAGTGGAAAGATATCGAACGTATTTCTGGACTAAGTCAGACACAAATCGCCGAACTGGCTGACGCATATGCCGCTGCCGAACGCACCATTATCTGTTACGGAATGGGGATCACTCAGCACGAACATGGTACCCAGAACGTACAGCAACTGGTCAATCTGCTGTTGATGAAAGGTAACATTGGCAAGCCTGGTGCGGGTATCTGCCCACTACGTGGACACTCTAATGTACAGGGCGACCGAACCGTCGGTATCACCGAGAAACCGTCTGCAGAGTTTCTGGCTCGTCTGGGTGAGCGCTATGGCTTCACCCCACCTCATGCACCTGGACATGCTGCAATTGCCAGCATGCAAGCAATATGTACGGGGCAGGCTCGAGCATTGATCTGCATGGGGGGCAATTTTGCGCTGGCAATGCCAGATCGGGAAGCGAGCGCTGTACCGTTAACGCAATTAGATTTGGCGGTACACGTAGCCACTAAGCTTAACCGCTCTCATCTGTTGACCGCACGGCATAGCTATATTCTGCCGGTCCTGGGACGTAGCGAGATTGACATGCAAAAAAACGGTGCGCAGGCGGTAACCGTTGAGGATTCAATGTCGATGATTCATGCCTCGCGTGGCGTGTTAAAACCCGCCGGTGTAATGCTGAAATCAGAGTGTGCAGTGGTCGCGGGAATCGCGCAGGCAGCACTACCCCAGAGCGTGGTAGCCTGGGAGTATCTGGTGGAAGATTATGATCGCATTCGCAATGACATTGAAGCTGTGCTGCCAGAGTTCGCCGACTATAACCAGCGCATCCGTCATCCCGGTGGTTTTCACCTGATAAATGCAGCTGCTGAAAGGCGCTGGATGACGCCGTCAGGTAAGGCTAATTTCATTACCAGCAAAGGGCTGTTAGAAGATCCCTCTTCAGCGTTTAACAGTAAGCTGGTCATGGCGACAGTACGCAGCCACGATCAGTACAACACGACGATTTATGGTATGGATGATCGCTATCGAGGGGTATTCGGTCAACGAGATGTGGTCTTTATGAGTGCTAAACAAGCTAAAATTTGCCGTGTAAAAAACGGCGAAAGAGTTAATCTTATTGCGCTTACGCCAGACGGTAAGCGCAGCTCACGCCGCATGGATAGATTAAAAGTGGTCATTTACCCTATGGCTGACCGCTCACTGGTGACCTATTTTCCAGAATCGAATCACATGCTAACACTTGATAACCACGATCCATTAAGTGGCATTCCTGGCTATAAAAGTATTCCGGTTGAATTAGAACCATCAAATTAATGCCTCTTCTCATTTCTTCTGCTGTCATCCGCACAGCAGAAGAATTCCTCATTGACTATTATTTCGCAATTTGCTCACATGGATTAAATTAAACTACATACTATAAGATATAAACTTCTGCCTACAGCTGTAAGAAACTCCGCTCAGTACTGAAGCACCAGTCCTATTTCCTCTTTTCTCCAGCCTGTTATATTAAGCATACTGATTAACGATTTTTAACGTTATCCGCTAAATAAACATATTTGAAATGCATGCGACCACAGTGAAAAACAAAATCACGCAAAGAGACAACTATAAAGAAATCATGTCTGCAATTGTGGTTGTCTTATTACTGACACTTACGTTGATAGCCATTTTTTCGGCAATTGATCAGCTGAGTATTTCAGAAATGGGTCGCATTGCAAGAGATCTTACACATTTCATTATCAATAGTTTGCAAGGCTGAAAACAAACAGCAAATTATAAATATGAAATGTTAAAAAAGTATCGATAAAAACTTTATTGTTTTAAGGAGATAAAATGTCGCTCGTTTGTTCTGTTATATTTATTCATCATGCCTTCAACGCTAACATTTTAGATAAAGATTACGCCTTCTCTGACGGCGAGATCCTGATGGTAGATAACGCTGTTCGTACGCATTTTGAACCTTATGAGCGGCATTTTAAAGAGATCGGATTTACTGAAAATACCATTAAAAAATATCTACAATGCACTAACATCCAGACAGTGACGGTGCCTGTTCCTGCGAAGTTTTTACGTGCTTCAAATGTACCGACTGGATTGCTTAATGAAATGATTGCTTATCTCAACTCGGAAGAACGCAATCATCATAATTTTTCAGAACTTTTGCTTTTTTCTTGCCTGTCTATTTTTGCCGCATGCAAAGGTTTCATTACACTATTAACTAACGGTGTGCTATCCGTTTCTGGGAAAGTGAGAAATATTGTCAACATGAAGCTGGCGCACCCATGGAAGCTGAAAGATATTTGTGACTGCCTGTACATCAGTGAAAGCCTGTTGAAGAAAAAACTTAAGCAAGAGCAAACGACATTCTCACAGATTCTTTTAGATGCAAGAATGCAGCACGCAAAAAATTTGATACGCGTAGAAGGTTCAGTCAATAAAATTGCCGAACAATGTGGTTATGCCAGTACATCTTATTTTATTTATGCGTTCCGCAAACATTTCGGCAACAGTCCGAAGAGAGTTTCTAAGGAGTACCGTTGTCAAAGTCACACGGGTATGAATACGGGCAACACGATGAATGCTTTAGCTATTTGATTATTTGCTAACGAGTAGTCAACCACACACGCTGCGTAAGAATTAAATGGGGCAGCCATTCCCTGCCCCGCGTTGTTTTTAGGCGATATATTTATTGAAATAAATAAGTGACATCCATCACATATTTATGCACTTGCATAACCTGTTGCATGATTATTTATGATCTCAATTCTGCATTTTGTCAGTAAAATGCAATAATTTATTAAATATCAATAAATTAGTTGTTTATCGGCGAGAAATTACTTAATAGAACAGAAAGTAATGTCAACGCTTTATGGACTGTTTTTTCCCTTTTTTTAGCTAAATCTGCTATCTCTTTATGTGACTAACTTCACTTACATCCACTTATTTCTCTTCGTAAAATTACTTTGGAATTAAGTACAATAAGAAGAGGAACATTTATGAAGTCTGCATTAAAGAAAAGTGTCGTAAGTACCTCGATATCTTTGATACTGGCATCTGGTATGGCTGCATTTGCTGCTCATGCGGCAGATGATGTAAAGCTGAAAGCAACCAAAACAAACGTTGCTTTCTCAGACTTTACGCCGACAGAATACAGTACCAAAGGAAAGCCAAATATTATCGTACTAACCATGGATGATCTTGGTTATGGACAACTTCCTTTTGATAAGGGATCTTTTGACCCAAAAACAATGGAAAATCGTGAAGTTGTCGATACCTACAAAATAGGGATAGATAAAGCCATTGAAGCTGCACAAAAATCAACGCCGACGCTCCTTTCATTAATGGATGAAGGCGTACGTTTTACTAACGGCTATGTGGCACACGGTGTTTCCGGCCCCTCCCGCGCCGCAATAATGACCGGTCGAGCTCCCGCCCGCTTTGGTGTCTATTCCAATACCGATGCTCAGGATGGTATTCCGCTAACAGAAACTTTCTTGCCTGAATTATTCCAGAATCATGGTTATTACACTGCAGCAGTAGGTAAATGGCACTTGTCAAAAATCAGTAATGTGCCGGTACCGGAAGATAAACAAACGCGTGACTATCATGACAACTTCACCACATTTTCTGCGGAAGAATGGCAACCTCAAAACCGTGGCTTTGATTACTTTATGGGATTCCACGCTGCAGGAACGGCATATTACAACTCCCCTTCACTGTTCAAAAATCGTGAACGTGTCCCCGCAAAAGGTTATATCAGCGATCAGTTAACCGATGAGGCAATTGGCGTTGTTGATCGTGCCAAAACACTTGACCAGCCTTTTATGCTTTACCTGGCTTATAATGCTCCGCACCTGCCAAATGATAATCCTGCACCGGATCAATATCAGAAGCAATTTAATACCGGTAGTCAAACAGCAGATAACTACTACGCTTCCGTTTATTCTGTTGATCAGGGTGTAAAACGCATTCTCGAACAACTGAAGAAAAACGGACAGTATGACAATACAATTATTCTCTTTACCTCCGATAATGGTGCGGTTATCGATGGTCCTCTGCCGCTGAACGGGGCGCAAAAAGGCTATAAGAGTCAGACCTATCCTGGCGGTACTCACACCCCAATGTTTATGTGGTGGAAAGGAAAACTTCAACCCGGTAATTATGACAAGCTGATTTCCGCAATGGATTTCTACCCGACAGCTCTTGATGCAGCCGATATCAGCATTCCAAAAGACCTTAAGCTGGATGGCGTTTCCTTGCTGCCCTGGTTGCAAGATAAGAAACAAGGCGAGCCACATAAAAATCTGACCTGGATAACCTCTTATTCTCACTGGTTTGACGAGGAAAATATTCCATTCTGGGATAATTACCACAAATTTGTTCGCCATCAGTCAGACGATTACCCGCATAACCCCAACACTGAGGACTTAAGCCAATTCTCTTATACGGTGAGAAATAACGATTATTCGCTTGTCTATACAGTAGAAAACAATCAGTTAGGTCTCTACAAACTGACGGATCTACAGCAAAAAGATAACCTTGCCGCCGCCAATCCGCAGGTCGTTAAAGAGATGCAAGGCGTGGTAAGAGAGTTTATCGACAGCAGCCAGCCACCGCTTAGCGAGGTAAATCAGGAGAAGTTTAACAATATCAAGAAAGCACTAAGCGAAGCGAAATAACTAAACCTTCATGCGGCGGATTTTTCCGCCGCCTTATTGAGCGAGATAGCGATGCACGTTACAGCCAAGCCCTCCAGTTTTCAATGTAATCTCAAATGTGATTACTGTTTTTACCTTGAAAAAGAGTCGCAGTTTACTCATGAAAAATGGATGGATGACAGCACTCTGAAAGAGTTCATCAAACAATATATCGCAGCGTCTGGCAATCAGGTCTATTTTACCTGGCAAGGCGGTGAACCCACTCTGGCTGGCCTGGATTTTTTCCGTAAAGTTATTCACTATCAACAACGCTATGCAGGCCAAAAACGTATTTTTAATGCATTACAAACGAATGGCATTTTATTGAATAATGAATGGTGTGCCTTTCTCAAAGAACATGAATTTCTGGTTGGTATCTCGATCGATGGCCCCCAGGAGTTACATGACCGTTACAGACGCAGTAATTCAGGTAACGGTACTTTTGCAAAAGTGATAGCAGCCATCGAGCGTCTGAAATCATATCAAGTAGAGTTTAATACGTTAACCGTCATTAATAACGTTAATGTCCATTACCCTCTTGAGGTTTATCATTTTTTAAAATCTATCGGCAGTAAACATATGCAATTTATCGAATTGCTAGAAACCGGGACGCCGAATATTGATTTCAGTGGTCATAGTGAGAACACATTCCGTATCATTGATTTTTCTGTGCCTCCCACGGCTTATGGCAAGTTTATGTCAACCATTTTTATGCAATGGGTTAAAAACGATGTGGGTGAAATTTTCATCCGTCAGTTTGAAAGCTTTGTCAGCCGTTTTTTGGGGAATGGGCATACCAGTTGTATTTTCCAGGAGTCCTGCAAGGATAATCTGGTTGTTGAAAGTAATGGAGACATTTACGAATGCGACCATTTTGTCTATCCACAGTACAAAATTGGAAACATTAATAAATCTGAACTCAAAACGATGAACAGTGTACAACTGACAGCGCAAAAAAAACGGATTCCAGCGAAATGTCAGCAATGTGCATATAAACCTATCTGCAATGGCGGTTGTCCTAAGCATCGTATTACTAAAGTAAACAATGAGACTGTTTCTTATTTTTGCGAAGGTTATAAAATCCTTTTTTCAACCATGGTACCTTATATGAACGCCATGGTAGAGTTAGCTAAGAACAGAGTACCGCTTTACCACATTATGGATGTTGCAAAACAAATGGAGAATAATTAATAACGCTCTCTTTTAACTCCATTCTTAGCCTCCTTCTTATGACCTTAACAAGGCACCCGACATAAATTCCTGTCGGGTGTTTCGTCATCATCATCTTCCCTTGCGAAAATCCTGGCTTACGTGGTATGCATCAGGGCATTAGCAATATCCTTGATTATCAATAGCATAACCATAACCACTGAAAATGAAATATTCCTTTATATTTCATATTGTTAAATGATACTTAAATAAATTTCATCAGTAAATCATTGCCATAGATAATCATTGGATGGCACAATCAATTTTCGCTAATGATAACCATTCCCATTACGCTTCGTATGTTGATAGCAAAGTATCTCTGTCTGTTGAAGCCCTTTTGGCTGCGTAAGAATAATAAAACTTCAGTGTTGTTAATCATTATTATCCTCGCCATGATCCTTGGCGTGGTTAAAATTCAGGTCTGGTTAAACGACTGGAATAATGATTTTTTCAATGCGCTAAGCCAGAAAGAAACCGATAAGCTTTGGCAGCTTGTCCTTTGGTTCCCTGCCCTGCTGGGGATCTTTGTATTAATATCCGTAAACAAAACATGGTTAATTAAACTACTGACTATTCGCTGGCGCGAATGGTTAACAGATTACTACCTTAATCGGTGGTTTGCAGATAAAAACTACTACTTCACGCAGATCTACGGCGAGCATAAAAATACAGATAACCCTGACCAACGTATCGCTGAAGACATTCTCTTACTGATCAGCAAAACGCTCAGTCTTTCATTTGGCTTCATCCAGTCACTTAGCATGCTGATCACCTTTACCGTTATTCTTTGGGAAAGCGCGGGTACGCTCTCATTCACTGTTGGTGGAACAGAATGGAATATCCAGGGGTATATGGTCTATACCGTCGTGCTCATTGTGATCGGTGGAACTTTATTTACCCATAAGGTGGGTAAACGTATTCGTCCGCTTAATGTGGAAAAACAACGTAGCGAAGCGACATTTCGAACAAATCTTGTGCAGCATAATAAGCAGGCAGAACTGATTGCGCTAAGCAATGCTGAGTCTCTACAACGCCAGGAGTTGAGCGACAATTTTCATACCATTAAAGAGAACTGGCATCGTTTAATGAATCGTCAGCGGTGGCTTGATTACTGGCAGAATATTTATTCGCGCTCGCTTAGCGTTCTTCCCTACTTTCTGTTATTGCCGCAGTTTATTAGCGGGCAGATCAATCTGGGCGGACTGATGAAATCGCGCCAGGCATTTATGCTGGTATCGAACAATTTAAGCTGGTTTATTTATAAATATGACGAACTTGCTGAACTGGCTGCGGTTATCGATCGCTTGTATGAGTTCCATCAACTCACTGAACAGCGCCCTACGAATAAGCCTAAAAATTGCCAACATGCGGTACAAGTGGCTGATGCGAGTATTCGTACGCCTGATAATAAGATCATATTAGAGAACCTGAACTTTCATGTTTCGCCAGGCAAATGGCTATTACTGAAAGGCTACTCTGGCGCGGGAAAAACCACACTGCTTAAAACATTATCCCACTGCTGGCCGTGGTTTAAAGGTGATATTTCTTCTCCTGCTGACAGTTGGTATGTGTCACAAACACCGTTAATCAAAACCGGCTTACTGAAAGAGATTATTTGTAAAGCACTTCCCCTGCCCGTAGACGATAAATCGTTGAGCGAAGTACTGCATCAGGTTGGTCTTGGGAAATTGGCTGCGCGTATTCATGACCACGATCGCTGGGGAGATATTCTTTCCAGCGGCGAAAAACAACGTATCGCCCTGGCACGATTAATTTTACGACGTCCGAAATGGATATTTCTTGACGAAACTACCTCTCATCTTGAGGAACAAGAGGCTATCCGCTTACTGCGTTTAGTGCGTGAAAAACTACCCACAAGCGGCGTCATTATGGTTACACATCAACCCGGTGTCTGGAACCTGGCCGATGATATTTGTGACATTAGCGCGGTTTTATAAAAACAATAAAAGCCCTGCTGTACGGAGATATAAATAAATGAAGCGAGTTCTTATTCCTGGCGTCATTTTATGTGGCGCTGATGTGGCGCAGGCCGTCGATGACAAAAACATGTACATGCATTTTTTTGAAGAGATGACGGTCTATGCTCCTGTCCCTGTACCCGTAAACGGCAACACGCATTACACCAGTGAAAGCATCGAGCGTTTACCGACCGGGAATGGCAATATCAGCGATCTGCTGAGAACCAACCCTGCGGTACGCATGGATTCAACGCAAAGTACCTCGTTGAACCAGGGAGATATTCGCCCTGAGAAAATCTCTATTCACGGTGCGTCGCCCTACCAGAATGCCTATTTGATTGACGGTATTAGTGCAACTAATAACCTGAACCCAGCGAATGAGTCCGATGCCAGTAGTGCAACCAATATTAGCGGGATGTCACAGGGGTATTATCTTGATGTCAGCTTACTGGACAATGTGACGCTTTATGACAGTTTTGTGCCGGTTGAATTTGGTCGCTTCAATGGCGGGGTAATTGATGCAAAGATCAAACGCTTCAACGCTGATGATAGCAAGGTGAAATTGGGTTATCGCACTACGCGTTCGGACTGGTTAACATCGCATATCGATGAGAATAACAAGAGCGCATTTAATCAAGGCTCTTCAGGAAGTACTTATTACTCCCCAGATTTTAAAAAGAACTTTTATACCTTGTCGTTTAATCAGGAACTCGCTGATAACTTCGGCGTTACCGCCGGTTTATCGCGCCGCCAGTCTGATATCACCCGCGCGGATTATGTTTCGAATGACGGCATTGTCGCCGGTCGGGCACAGTATAAAAACGTTATCGATACTGCATTAAGCAAATTTACCTGGTTTGCCAGCGACCGCTTTACCCACGATTTAACCTTAAAATATACCGGCTCCAGCCGTGATTATAATACCAGCACCTTCCCGCAGTCTGATCGCGAAATGGGTAATAAATCCTATGGTCTGGCATGGGATATGGATACGCAGCTCGCATGGGCCAAACTGCGTACCACCGTTGGTTGGGATCATATTAGTGATTATACCCGTCACGATCATGACATCTGGTACACCGAACTTTCATGTACATATGGTGATATTACAGGGCGTTGCACCTGTGGCGGATTAGGACACATTTCCCAGGCTGTAGATAATTACACCTTCAAAACACGCCTGGACTGGCAAAAATTCGCCGTGGGTAATGTTTCGCATCAACCCTACTTCGGCGCGGAATACATCTATTCCGATGCGTGGACTGAACGCCATAACCAGTCTGAATCCTATGTGATTAATGCTGCCGGAAAGAAAACTAACCATACCATTTACCATAAAGGTAAAGGCCGCCTGGGAATTGACAACTACACGCTGTATATGGCGGATCGCATTAGCTGGCGTAATGTGTCATTAATGCCCGGCGTGCGGTATGACTATGACAACTATCTGTCAAACCACAATATCTCCCCGCGCTTTATGACGGAATGGGATATTTTTGCTAATCAAACCTCAATGATTACAGCAGGTTATAACCGTTACTATGGCGGGAATATTCTTGATATGGGATTACGTGATATCCGCAATAGCTGGACGGAATCGGTATCAGGTAATAAAACTCTGACGCGTTATCAGGATTTGAAAACGCCTTATAACGATGAACTGGCAATGGGATTGCAGCAGAAAATCGGTAAGAACGTTATTGCGCGTGCAAACTATGTTTACCGTGAAGCGCATGATCAAATCAGCAAAAGCAGTCGTACCGACAGCGCGACTAAAACCACCATTACTGAATATAACAACGATGGCAAAACCAAAACGCATTCGTTCAGCCTCAGTTTTGAACTGGCCGAACCCCTGCATATCCGCCAGGTAGATATTAACCCACAAATTGTCTTTAGCTATATCAAGAGCAAGGGCAACTTGTCGTTAAACAATGGTTATGAGGAGAGCAATACCGGTGATAACCAGGTGGTTTATAACGGTAATCTGGTCTCTTACGATAGCGTTCCAGTGGCAGATTTTAATAACCCATTAAAGATCTCCTTAAACATGGATTTCACGCATCAACCGAGCGGGTTAGTGTGGGCGAATACGCTGGCCTGGCAAGAAGCGCGTAAAGCTCGCATTATCCTTGGTAAGACAAATGCGCAATACATCAGCGAATATTCAGATTACAAGCAGTATGTTGACGAAAAACTGGATAGCAGCCTGACCTGGGACACCCGCTTGTCCTGGACGCCACAATTTCTGCAACAACAAAACCTGACGATCAGTGCCGATATTCTCAATGTACTGGATAGCAAAACCGCTGTTGATACAACGAACACCGGTGTGGCGACCTACGCCAGTGGCCGTACTTTCTGGCTTGATGTCAGCATGAAATTTTAATAGTTCGGATTTTACTTAACCGGGTAAATTCGCCCGGTTTTCGCATGGAGATAATTATGAGAAACCTCTGTTTCTTACTGACGTTAGTGGCAACTCTGTTGCTCCCCGGGCGGCTGATTGCCGCCGCCTTACCGCAGGATGAAAAGTTAATTACCGGGCAACTGGACAATGGCTTGCGATATATGATTTATCCGCATGCTCATCCAAAGGATCAGGTAAATTTATGGCTGCAAATTCATACCGGTTCATTGCAGGAAGAAGACAATGAGCGCGGCGTGGCTCATTTTGTAGAACATATGATGTTTAACGGCACAAAAACATGGCCGGGTAATAAAGTCATCGAAACATTTGAGTCAATGGGCCTGCGTTTTGGTCGCGATGTTAATGCCTATACCAGCTATGACGAAACGGTGTATCAGGTGAGTTTGCCGACTACGCAGAAACAAAATCTGCAACAAGTGATGGCAATCTTCAGTGAATGGAGTAATGCCGCAACCTTTGAAAAACTCGAAGTAGACGCTGAACGTGGCGTAATTACTGAGGAATGGCGTGCCCATCAGGATGCGAAATGGCGCACCTCTCAGGCGCGCCGCCCTTTCCTGCTGGCAAATACCCGTAATTTAGACCGTGAACCTATCGGCCTGATGGATACTGTCGCCACGGTCACACCGGCACAATTGCGCCAATTTTATCAACGCTGGTATCAACCAAATAATATGACCTTTATCGTGGTCGGCGATATCGACAGTAAAGAAGCGCTGGCGCTGATAAAGGATAATTTAAGTAAGCTTCCGGCTAACAAAGCAGCTGAAAATCGCGTCTGGCCGACAAAAGCCGAAAACCACCTGCGCTTTAATATCATTAATGATAAAGAAAACCGGGTGAACGGCATCGCACTCTATTATCGCCTGCCAATGGTACAAGTGAACGATGAGCAAAGCTTTATCGAACAAGCTGAATGGAGCATGTTAGTTCAGCTGTTCAATCAACGTCTGCAGGAACGCATACAGTCGGGCGAGTTGAAGACTATTTCTGGCGGCACTGCGCGCAGCGTTAAAATTGCACCCGATTATCAGTCGCTGTTTTTCCGTGTAAATGCACGAGACGATAATATGCAGGATGCTGCGAATGCATTAATGGCAGAGTTGGCAACCATTGATCAGCATGGTTTTTCTGCTGAAGAACTCGATGATGTCAAATCTACCCGCCTCACCTGGCTGAAAAATGCGGTTGATCAGCAAGCTGAACGTGATTTACGTATGCTGACCAGTCGCCTGGCATCCAGCTCATTAAATAATACGCCGTTCTTGTCGCCGGAAGAGACATATCAACTTTCGAAACGTCTGTGGCAGCAAATTACCGTGCAAAGTCTGGCGGAAAAATGGCAGCAGTTAAGAAAGAACCAGGACGCATTTTGGGAGCAAATGGTAAACAATGAGGTTGCCGCCAAAAAAGCATTGTCTCCTGCGGCTATCCTGGCGCTGGAAAAGGAGTACGCCAACAAAAAGCTGGCGGCTTACGTCTTCCCAGGCAGAAATTTATCGTTAACAGTAGACGCAGACCCACAGGCGGAAATTAGCAGCAAAGAAACGCTGGCGGAGAATCTGACATCATTAACACTTTCCAATGGTGCCAGGGTTATTCTGGCAAAATCCGCGGGTGAAGAGCAAAAGCTACAAATTATTGCCGTATCGAATAAAGGCGATTTAAGTTTCCCTGCGCAGCAAAAATCACTTATCGCGCTGGCAAATAAAGCAGTTAGCGGAAGCGGCGTTGGCGAACTCTCCTCTTCCAGCCTGAAACGCTGGAGTGCGGAAAATTCGGTAACCATGAGCAGTAAAGTCAGTGGCATGAATACGTTGCTCTCCGTTAGCGCGCGGACTAATAACCCTGAACCTGGTTTTCAGTTGATTAACCAGCGAATCACCCACAGCACGATTAACGATAATATTTGGGCATCGCTACAAAATGCTCAAATTCAGGCGTTGAAAACGCTCGACCAGCGTCCAGCGGAGAAATTCGCCCAGCAGATGTATGAGACGCGCTATGCTGATGACCGCACGAAATTACTGCAAGAAAATCAGATTGCACAGTTTACTGCCGCAGATGCGCTGGCTGCCGATCGCCAATTGTTTTCATCTCCAGCGGATATCACGTTTGTCATTGTCGGTAATGTCGCAGAAGACAAACTCGTGGCGTTAATTACGCGTTACTTAGGATCAATCAAACACTCTGATTCGCCATTAGCCGCAGGTAAACCATTAACTCGCGCGACGGACAACGCATCGGTTACTGTAAAAGAACAAAATGAACCTGTGGCACAGGTTTCACAGTGGAAGCGTTATGATTCCCGGACACCTGTTAATCTGCCGACGCGTATGGCGCTCGATGCTTTTAACGTCGCACTGGCAAAAGATCTACGTGTTAATATTCGTGAACAGGCATCTGGAGCATACAGCGTTTCTTCTCGCCTCTCGGTTGATCCTCAGGCCAAAGATATCAGTCATTTGCTGGCTTTTACTTGTCAACCAGAACGACATGATGAACTGTTAACGTTAGCGAATGAAGTGATGGTTAAGCGTCTGGCTAAAGGGATCAGTGAGCAAGAACTGAATGAATACCAGCAAAACGTTCAGCGCAGCCTCGATATCCAACAGCGTAGCGTTCAACAATTAGCGAACACTATTGTAAATAGTCTTATTCAATATGACGATCCTGCAGCATGGACTGAGCAGGAGCAATTGTTGAAACAAATGACGGTAGAGAATGTTAACACTGCCGTTAAACAATATCTTTCTCATCCGGTAAATACTTATACCGGAGTATTATTGCCAAAATAATAACAGCCCCGTCAACACATCGTTGGCGGGGATTTTAGCAATATTCGCTATTTTTATGTAATAATTTTATAAATGCGTTCAAAATAATAATCAAGTACTAATAGTGATATTTTAAGGTCTGATTTTTACGTGATAATTCAGGAGACACAGAATGCGCATAAAAATAACAGCATAAAACACCTTACCACCACCCAAGAATTTCATATTGTATTGTTTTTCAATGAAAAAATATTATTCGCGTAATATCTCACGATAAATAACATTAGGATTTTGTTATTTAAACACGAGTCCTTTGCACTTGCTTACTTTATCGATAAATCCTACTTTTTTAATGCGATCCAATCATTTTAAGGAGTTTAAAATGGATAAGAAGCAAGTAACGGATTTAAGGTCGGAACTACTCGATTCACGTTTTGGTGCGAAGTCTATTTCCACTATCGCAGAATCAAAACGTTTTCCGCTGCACGAAATGCGCGACGATGTCGCATTCCAGATTATCAATGACGAATTATATCTTGATGGCAACGCTCGTCAGAACCTGGCCACTTTCTGCCAGACCT